>Ga0209324_10000444_pt1 | contig 29038 bp, 15 predicted proteins | sample Rifsed19ft3_FD_184015 | JGI IMG/M metagenome (GOLD analysis project Ga0209324, IMG submission 184015) | Soil microbial communities from Rifle, Colorado, USA - sediment 19ft 3 (version 2) | ecosystem: Environmental > Terrestrial > Deep subsurface > Rock core/Sediment | place: Rifle, Colorado...
TCTTGCAGCAATGGCGATGGAACTTGGAGAAAAGAGTGAAGCGAAAGAATGGAATCGTAAAGCAGCGGAGCGATCAAAAAAAATCAATGATACAATGTGGGATAATTCGACCGGATTCTATTATAATGTAGATAAGATGACAAACACGTTCACTCACAAAAAGCTCAACGATCTGAAGCGTGAGGAGATTATCGGATTCCTTCCGCTCTGGGCTGGTGTCGCGGATGAACAGCAGGCAAAAAAACTGATGCAGAAGTTGACAAATCCCAAAAAATTTTGGCGCAAGTATGGTGTACCGACACTTGCTGCAGATGATTTATATTATAATCCTAAAGGATATTGGAATGGTCCTGTATGGGTGCAGTGGAATTATTTAATAGAACGTGGCATGATTGATTATGGGTATAAAGCAGAAGCAAGAGAATTAGTAAACCGCGTTGCAACTAATATGATTGAACAACTGAAAAAAGATCATAATTTTTGGGAGTTCTACAGCCCTGATGAACAATGGGCAGGTTATAACAAAACGTATTTGTGGGCTGGTATTATAACACGAATGATGTTAGATGCTCTGCAATAACCGTCTTAGATGAATAGTCGAGACTTTCAATATTCTTTAAAATTAAATTCAATAAATAAAATATTTTCACAAACAAAGTGAATACTATGAAAAAATGGAAACAGGTATTATCGTTTTCATTTTTCTTATTTGCAATATAGTATTTGTGGTTGCGGGAATATTTTTGATATTTTTTTTACTTTGAACTTTTTACTTGCATCGGCATGTCGGAGAACTACGGCTCCCAATAAAATGCTGCTAATGTTGGTTGTTGCAAATGATGGATTGTTCTCCGTACAGACCCAAGTTGAACTTAAGTGAATTGAAATATCAATGTTTTCTCTCTTTCGCTGGGTCATTATAATTTTGTTACACGGAGAACTACAAAGTAAAGATATTTCATAAAGGAGAATGATTGTGAATTTATTTAAAGTGTCATTCCTGATTCTGATTGTCTCGCTTTTTCTCTGCGAGAAAAGTGATCCGCAGGTGACGGTGCATGATGAATTTTTAAAACTCAATGCAAAAACAAACGATCCGCTCTTTACAAATTACGCGGCTGCAATTTCACGGTCGCTTTTTTTTGCCGATAAATCATACTTTATGAACTATTTCACTTCAGACAAACCGATCACATACTCCAGTCAATATGCCGGAGATTTCACTGTGATTTGGAAAGTGAACAATATGGTGATCAGCAACATTCGTGATTATGCAAAACAACCTGTTGTGATTGCATCATTCCCTGATATGGCTATATTGGAGTATGAACCGTTCCAAAACATAAAAGTTCAAGAAGTATTTTTCGTCTATACTTCAGGGTCTGCAATTATAGAGCTTACATTCGAAAATACCGGCAACATTCCGTACGATATTATGCTTTATTCGCTGGTTTACATGCCGGAAGATTCGATGCAAATTATGCAATATGATGAATCAAATCAGGGTTATGTTTTTACGCATCATGAACCTTACGAACGATTGCACAGCAATCTGTATAAAGAACGCGGTTATCCATCTAATTTTCTGAACTTGCTTTCCTGTAATACTTCTCTTCAAAGTTACGGTGCTTATAATGTGTGCGATCTCGATCAATTTTATTTTGACATAAAACGTTTGAGCAAAGTCCACGAAAATGTTATTGCACTTAATGAACAAAAAAGTGGACTTGTTAATATAGCAGCGCTGCAAAAAAATATAAAACTTCAACCAAGAGAAAAAACATCCGTCCGTTTTATAAGATCGGTTCAAGATGAACGAAGTCCTGAAAGTGAATTGATAACGGATTCAAAATCTGCTAAGACAATTGAGCTACAAAAATATGTGGATGAGAATATTGAGTTATTCAAAACTATTCCACGAATACAATTTAAAACAGCTAAAGAAAAGATAGTCTACATCGGTGCGTTTAATCTTGTGCGCCAATGCATGCTTCCTCCCAGCGGACAAACACCCCATAATTTTTATGTTTTTTCACGTAATCCTGTATGGGGCTGGGGGCATGGGCATCAAGTAATGCATGAATCACTCTCGATGATTCCTTATGCGTATCTCGATCCAATATCAGCGCAGGCATCTCAACGGGTTTATATCGAACAGCAATATGAAGATGGATTGATAGCTTATCGCCATGGACCCCGTGGACCTCAAGTTTATCCGCATGAAGGAATCCCTTCAACTTCAGCGCCGTTTTTTTCGTGGACTAATTGGGAAATTTATAGTGTAAGCAAAGATAAAATATTCTTAAAAGAAAGTTATGACGCCGGCTCGAAGTACATCCGCTACCTCGAAAAAGAACGGGATCAGGATCAGGACGGAATGTATGAATGGGGACCGTATGGAATAATAGAAAATGTTCGTGACGGTTGGAATGTAGTCTTTCAATTATTTTCTGAAGGAACGGATGAAGGAAGAGATATTTCCCACGAACTTGATGTTCTCGACTTGACATCGGAAGTTGCAAATGAAATGTTTTATCTCAAATCTATGGCAAAGGAGTTAAATGATACTGCCGGCATTCGCGAGTGGACAGAAAAATTTGATAAAACTGCAAAGCTTATCAATAAATATATGTGGGACAAAAAGGATAAATTTTATTATAACGTCTCGATGGCAGATAACTCGTTTGAGTTTGAAGGGGCTAGTTTAAAACGAAAAGAACTGATCGGCTTTTTACCGATGTGGGCGCGCGTTGCAACCCAAGAGCAAGCAAGTGAACTTGTTAAGCATTTAACAAACGATAAATCATTCTGGCGGAAATATGGAATTCCCACCTTAGCCGCTGATGATCCGAATTATACACCGTTCATTGACGGCTGCTGTCGCTGGAATGGAGCTGTATGGCTGCTTTGGGATTATATGGTAATGGTAGGATTAAATAATTATGGATACGATAAACTTGCGCGGCAAGTTGCAGATAAAATGATGCTTACCGTAACAACCCAGCTTGAAATAAATCATCGCTTCTGGGAATCCTATAGCTCGGATTATCCTGTGCAGGAAAGTCCGTCAAATTATATTTGGGATTCCATTATGGCGAAAGTATTGATTGAAATGTATGCAAAGGACAAATAATTACATTTTGGTAGTTTAAAATGAATTTAAAACTCAACGAACACACACATCACCGGTACAATATACTTTCAGGAGAATGGATTCTTGTATCGCCTCACCGGGCAGAAAGACCGTGGAGCGGGCAAGAAGAAAAAGTGGTTGAACAAAAATTGCCGGAATTTGATTCAGCTTGTTATCTTTGTCCGGGAAATGAGCGAGCCAACGGGATTAGTAATCCGGAATATGATTCGGTCTATTCTTTTACAAATGATTTCCCTGCGTTGTTTCCTGACACTTCTTTAGATGAATTCAATTCAGATAACCTTCTTATTGCCCGCGGTGAATCAGGAACTTGTAAAGTTATTTGTTTTTCCCCTCAGCACAATGTAACACTTCCCGAATTGTCTGTTGAACAAATCCAAAAAGTAGTTGATATCTGGACGGAAGAATATCGTACTTTTGCTTCTGATCCAAATATTAATTATGTACAGATATTTGAAAACAAAGGGGAAGCAATGGGATGTAGCAACCCGCATCCGCATTCCCAAATTTGGGCACAAAATTCTATCCCGTCAGAACCGGCGAAGGAGTTTATTCAATTCACAAATTATTATTCCGAAAAGTTTAAATGCCTTTTGTGCGATTATCTTTCATTAGAACAAAAACTGCGGGAACGCTTAATATGTGACAATGAAGATTTTATTGCGCTTGTTCCGTTTTGGGCGGTCTGGCCATTTGAAACGATAATCCTTTCAAAAAGACATTTTGGAAGTTTACTTGAGCTAAAAGAAAAAGAAAAAAAATCATACGCAGATATTTTAAAACGCTTGATGACAAAATACGACAATCTATTTACGGTTTCGTTTCCTTATTCAGCCGGTGTTCACCAGTCGCCCACAGATAAGAATGAACATCCAGAATGGCATTTTCATATGCATTTTTATCCGCCGCTGCTCCGTTCGGCAACAGTAAAAAAATTTATGGTAGGATATGAAATGCTGGCGAATCCTCAGCGGGATATGACGGCTGAATTTAGTGCAGAACGTTTACGCAATTGTTCTGAAATTCATTACAAACATCGAAAGTAATCTGAGACAGTTATGAAAAATATTATATGGTTCTTTCTTGTCTTTTTGTTATTCGTTTATACAACAGATGTCTCGGCGCAAAACATAAATTATATTTCTAACCGTAAACCACTTATCGAAAATCCATATATTCAGCTTCCTCTCGGATCGATCTCTCCAAAAGGATGGCTGTTGCAGCAGTTCAAACTTTCTGCCATTGGAATGACTGGGCACCTCGATGAAATCTGGAAAGATGTCGGTCCCGATAACGGATGGCTTGGTGGAAAGGGAGATCCATGGGAAAGAGGACCATACTGGTTGGACGGTTTAGTACCTCTTGCCTACACATTAAAAGATCCAATTCTCATTAAGAAAATCCAAGCATGGATAGAATGGAGTTTGAAAACACAAAGATCAGATGGATATTTTGGACCTCAGAGAGACACCACAAGAAAATTTTCCGACAAAGAACGCTGGCAGGCATGGATGGAAAAAAGCAAAGAAGATTGGTGGCCCCACATGATAATGTTGAAAGTCATGCAGCAATACTACGATGCGACAAACGATAAACGCGTTTTGGAATTCATGCATAAATATTTCAAATACCAGCAATTGCAATTACCGACAAAGCCGCTTTCGTATTGGTCGCATTGGGCAAAATCGCGCGGCGGAGAAAATCTGCAAAGTATTTATTGGCTCTACAACAGAACCGGAGAAGCATGGCTGCTTGATCTTGCAAAACTTGTTTTTTCTCAAACGGAAGATTGGACAGGTATGTTTGAATCAGGTAATCCAAAATACTGGCATGGAGTAAACACAGGAATGGGAATAAAGCAGCCCGGTGTGTATTATCAGTATTCAAAGGACGAGCGTTACATTAAAGCAATAAAAAAAGGAATTGCCGATTTGATGAAATATCATGGTCAAGTAAACGGAATGTTCTCGGGAGATGAACTCTTACATGGAACCGACCCATCTCAAGGTACAGAATTGTGCACCGTTGTAGAATATATGTTCAGTCTTGAAACCTTGCTGCAAATAACCGGAGATTTAGAATTTGCAGAGATATTAGAAAAACTTGCGTTCAATGCATTACCTGCCGCTGTTAAACCGGACTTTACCGGGAGGCAATATTATCAAACACCTAACCAGATTGTTTGTGATACTCTCTTTCAAAACTTTAATACCAGGCATTGGGGGACACATCTTTTCGGGCTCGAAGATGGATATGGCTGTTGCACTGCAAACTATCATCAAGGATGGCCAAAATTCACAAGTCAATTGTGGCTTGCAACGCAGGATAATGGTCTGGCAATTATGACGTTTGCTCCATCAGAAGTTTCGGCAAAAGTTGGTGATGGCATTGCTGTAAATTTTGTCGAAGAAACGAGTTATCCTTTTGATGAAAAGATTCTGCTAAAATATTCGGGAATAAAAGACGTTGAATTTCCTCTCTATCTTCGTATTCCCTCATGGTGCAGTGCTGCTACGATCAGTATCAATGGAATTCTACAAAATACCCCTAAGGCAGGTTCTGTTGAAAAGATATCCAAAAAATGGAAGAATGGAGATGTTGTCGAAATTATTTTTCTGATGGAAGTCCGATTATCAAAATGGCATGAAGAATCGATTGGGGTGGAACGAGGTCCGTTAGTGTATGCATTAAAAATGACTGAGGATTGGAGAAAAATAAAGGGGATAGAACCGTACGCGACGTATGGAATTTATTCAAACGATAAGTGGAATTACGGATTAATCATCAGCAATGAAAACAAACCTGATTCCAGTTTTACTTTTCAAAAAAATGACATGCAGCTTCAACCGTTTGTTGCAAATGCCACTCCATCAACATTAAGAGTCAAAGCAAAACGTATTCCCGAATGGCAGCAATATGGCGGTGTAGCTGGTCCGGTACCGTGGAGTCCGATCCGTTCGATTGAACCTGTTGAGGAAGTTACTTTGATTCCGTATGGCTGCACAAAATTGCGAATTGCACAATTTCCTGTAATAGAAAAATAAGATGCGATTATTAATCGATTATAATAAATAAGCAAATAAGGATTGGTTATGGAAAAACGCAAATACTATTTTATTATGTTTATTCTCTTGGTATGTGCTGTATTAACTCAGGCGCAAATAGTACAGCTTCGTTCAGTTGATATAGGAACACTTTGGAAAGCCGGAACAGCTCACCCAAATTTTATCCCAGCATATTCCGGTGATACATTGAAACCGTTTGATGGCAACCCGTTTAATGCATTAGAAATGTTGAATACAGATTCTCTGATTCTTACAGTTCAATTTGATTCAGCAATCGGTATTGAAAAAGCAAAAACATATTTTTGGCATAATGCTGAATGGTTTCTCGAATCTGCCAATTCACTTACCGATTTAAATTCAAAATCAGGGACATATTCATTACTTGTTCCTAAAAAGTCGGCAATTGGTTTTCAATGGGATTCTTCTGCATTTACTAAGCAACAAGTTACGTTCATTCAGTTGTCAGTAAAAAATCCTTCTGATTCAAGTATTCGTTTGGGTGAATTGACATTGGAAGGAAGTATCACATTCACAAAGTTTATACTTTTACCTCAGCCGATTCAAATGGTGCCCAACACCTCTCTGCAATTGCAATTGAAAATTCAAGATGAACAAGGAAATTTCCATTCAAATTTTATTACTTCACCGATTTCATGGGAATCTTCTAACCATTCAATTGCAACCGTGGATGAATTTGGTAAAATTTCCGCATTTGCTCTAGGAGATTGTGAAATCAGCGTGCGGACGCTAGATAATAAGTTAAAAGGTTTTGCCTCGTTGAGTATAGTACAAGACTTTCGTTCACTAAAAGTAAAGCCGATGACAGTGAAAGTAGCATTGGTCCTTCAGGATCCTGTGCTGCCATCGAGCAATCGCATTCATGAAGAATTTGACTGGCGTGACCCGATGCAGTTGTCGAATAGACTTGTGTTTCATTTCAAAGAAGCGACGGACAGTGTCGTGAATTTTCAATTCGTGGAGATCATTGATGCAAACATTCTCTTCACGCGCTTTTACGGAAACTTTCTTGGCGTTACACAATATGCTGAACTGCTCAAAGAACCCGGATGGAAAACACTGCGCGCAGCCGAAGATTCAGGACAGATCTGGTTCGATTACCGCGAAATGGTGAAATACTATCATTTTGATGAGAAGAGAAACAATGATTCCATTGATGAGGTGTGGGTGTTTGCCGCTCCATTCCTCGGCATGTATGAATCGCAACTGATGGGACCCAAAGCATTCTGGTGGAACTCTCCTCCTATTAAAGACGGCACAGCATTGAATAAACTTCTTTCCGTGATGGGGTTGAATTACGAACGCGGTGTTGACCAAGCGTTCCACAGCTTTGGGCATAGGATGGAAAGCGCCATGGTGCAAGCATACTATGAAGCTACCGGGTTAAATTGGAATCCTAAACGGACAAACCCAACACCGTGGGATTTGTTCACTCGCATTGAAAGAGATGTTCCCGGCGGTGCGCATGTCGGAAATGTCCACTTTCCACCAAACGGAACGTCTGATTACAACTATGGAAATACCACATTGGTCACTTCGTATGCAGAAAATTGGTATCGGTATCCTTTATTATTGGATCAATCATCGAAAGTCAATGTTCAGACATGGATCTATCAGCAGAGTGAACCGCTTACCGAAGGAAACGATCATCTTGGATTTTTACGGTGGTGGTATGGTCATCTTCCAAGATATGAAGGTGTAAGTGATGGAGTGTTGAACAACTGGTGGCATTATACGCTTGATTACGAAGCAGCGGTTGCTCTCGCAAAAGTTACTTCGCCTGTCGGTATTTTTGATCAAATGAGGAATTTTCCCAAAGGATTTGATTTAGAACAAAATTATCCTAATCCATTCAATCCCTCAACAGTTATAAACTATTCATTGGAGAATCCGTCACATGTTTCGGTAAAGATATTTAATATGCTTGGAAAGGAAGTGGCTACATTGATTGATAAGCTAATGAGTCCCGGACAACACACCGTTCAATGGAATGCGCAAGGCTTTTCTTCCGGGGTATATTTCTATCAATTAAAAACCGGGAACATTATTCAAACTAAAAAAATGGTTTTGCTGAGATGAGAATCAACACTCACAAAAACTGTAAATAAGGATCTGCAAATGGGTAAATATTTTTTACTATTCATGCTTTTGTTCGCAGTGACAACTATAGCAATTGCTCAGCAAAAATATTGCATTGGATATTTGACATCAGCTCTTGAGATATCTAAAGAAGATGATGCCGCAATAGCATGGTTAGATAATTCGAAGAAATTCAATTGTAAAATTATTAATGTAGAAAAAGGAAATCAGGATTTTGTTGGAACGGATGTTTTATGGATTCACCTTTCTGATTCAATTGGATTAAACAATCTACTTAAACAAGAAAATATTCTTTCTCATTTAAATAAATATTATCAAAATGGTGGGAAAATTCTTTTCACGGATTATGCCGCCATGTTACCGAATGCTATAGGTATTGAACCCAAGAAACCGGAAATCCGTCTTGATACAATTCAAAACGATTGGTTATTTGATAAGCGTGGATTTCAAGGGCATCTTGGTCATCCACTGTTTGCAGGATTTTTCGGCGGTGAGTACGTATGGGATGCCAATGAAGATCAAATAATGCCTTTTGTGGGATATTTTGGGAAAGATTTTCCAGAGAAGGGGAAAGTAATTGCCATAGACAAGGCATACGTTTTTGTCTATGCGGAAAGAAAGATTGTGATCGAGCACTCTAATAAAAAAGGGAAAGTAATTTCAATTGGTTCAAGTATTTATTTCAGCAAGTCAAACAATCTTCGGAACAATCTTGAACATTTTATGGAGAATACGCTTCAGTATCTTGCCGGTGAAAAATTTAATGAACCTGTTACTTACTGGGAAAAATTTACTAATAAACCTATTCTTTTTACTGAAAAGAATGTCCCTATAGTTCCTTCAAAAGAAAAGGAAATGAAAAATATTCCTCACTCCGAATTGCTTTTTACTCGTTTAGAACCGCAAAACAATTATTATGAAGCTTCCGGACGTCGTGTGCTTATCATGGGAAAAGAAAATGGCGGAATTGAGGAAGTATGGGTGCATCCGTTAAGGATTCTTCGTGATTATGAGGTTGGAATTTTAACAGGTGATTCGATAACATGGCTACAAAATTACCCGGTGAAAGTTGAAATCCGCCCCGAATCATTTAGCCGGATTTATTCGACTCCTTTCGGTGTATTGAAAGAAATTATTTTTGCTTCATTATGGAAAGCAGGAGGCATTGCTCATTATACTTCAACATTTCCAACGAAACTTGTCATCCGCTTTCGCAGTGATTTACGTATTATGTGGCCCTACGATGCCAATGCTCTCGGAAATGTTCACTATGCTTACGATGAGATGATGAATACACTCCATTTAAAAGATACGACAGGGAAGTTTTATTGTATGTTCGGCGGCGATGTCATTCCTTCAGCAAAAATCAGCGGGCAGTTCCAAAAAATTCAATGGTCGCCGAAAGGATTTGTAGGAACCGAAACGAATGAGAATCAAGTGTATCATGCGGTTATGTATGATCTGAGTATGAAAAATAATTTCACACTTAATTATGCCTTTCTCGGAACAAATGAGGGGAAGGAAAAAGCGCTTAGTGATTACCGCGTACTTCTTGAAAAACCGGTTGAACAATATGCAGAACAAGTTGCCCATACAACCGGTCTTTTAAAACGTACAGTACAAATATTTTCTCCCGATAAAGAATTTAATACTCTTTTTCAATGGGCGATTGTTGGCACAGATAAATTTCTTGCATATACTCCCGGACTCGGAACGGGATTGCTTGCAGGATTTGCAACTTCAGCTCACGGATGGAATGGAACTCATAAAAACAGCGGGCGTCCCGGTTATGCTTGGTATTTTGGGCGCGATTCCGAGTGGTCCGGGTTTGCTATTGATGACTACGGTGATACTGAAATAGTAAAAGAACAATTAAAATTTTTACAGCAATATCAGGACAAATCAGGGAAAATATTTCACGAGATCTCAACAAGCGGAGTTGTCCATTATGACGCAGCCGATGCAACTCCGTTGTATGTAGTTCTTGCCGGTCATTATCTGCGTGCATCCGGCGACATTCAATTCATTAAAGATAGTTGGACGCATCTTACGAAGGCAACTGATTTCCTTTATTCGACTGATACAGACGGCGATGGATTGATTGAGAATACAAACGAAGGTCACGGCTGGGTTGAAGGTGGTGCTTTGTTTGGAGCGCATAGTTCTTTTTATCTTTCATCGTCTTGGGGGCAAGTATTAAAGGACATGTCCTTTATTGCTGCATTAATCGGCGAAAATGACCTGGTGGCAAAATACTCTATGGATGCGAAAAAAGTTCAAAAAATATTAAATACTGATTTTTGGAATGACTCAACTCAATTCTATAATCTCGGGAAATTGAAAGATGGAACTTATCAAACCGAACCGACCGTACTTCCGGCTGTAGGTGCGTACTTTAATTTGTTAGATGATGCTAAAGTAAAATATATGCTTGATGCTTATGCATCAAATAGTTTTAGTACAGACTGGGGTACTCGTATTGTGAGTTCTTATTCAAAATTATTCAAACCAACAGGATATCATTATGGAGCTGTATGGCCGCTTTTTACGGGGTGGACTGCTTTGGCGGAGTACGAGTATGGGAACTCAGTACAAGCGTTCTCGCACTTCAATGAAAATCTTGCAATTAAAAATTATTGGGCGCTTGGATATGTTGAAGAGGTAATGAATGGCTCAGTATATAAACCATCAGGTGTTTGTCCACATCAGTGCTGGTCTGAAACAAATATTCTTCATCCAGCAATCACTGGCATGATTGGGTGGAAACCGAATGCGGTTGAACAAAGTGCGACACTCAAACCGAGATTCCCGCTTTCTTGGGATAATATCTCTGTTGCAAATTTACGATCAGGGAAGTCATTGCTTCAACTCTCGATGAAACGCGGATTAAACGAAACGGTGTACTCTATCAAACTTATTGAGGGACCGGAACTAAAAGTTCAATTCTCTCCTGAAATTCCGGATGGGATGAAAATTAAAAAGGCATTTATTGATAAGAAAGAAATAGCAATTAAAGATTCAACATTCAGAGGACTTCTGGCAATTCCAATACAAATTCAACTAAAAACAACTGTGGAAATTGTTTTTGAACACACTGGAGGAATTGGGATGTACCCTGTTGTTCCACATCCTCAACCCGGTGATAGTTCTCAAGGGTTTAGAATCATTTCCACTTCTCTCTCAGGGAAACAATATACGTTAATAGTGGAGGGCAAATCCGGAACTGAAGGAAATTTTATTTTAAATGCTTTCGATCAGAAGGTTGTATCTGTTACCAATGCTGAATTTGAAACAACTCCAAAGCAAGGTATCATAAATTTGAAAGTAAAATTTGACGATTTGTCAAGTCGGATTGGGCGTAAAACGGTTAAAGTAATGTTGCAGTAAAGCGATAAATGTGTTCATATCATAATTAAATTAAAATTTCTAGAATAAAAAAATATTTATTGAAAATAATGATTCGTACCCATAGAGAAAACGGTTTTTTACATTTAGTAATAGAAAATGAAAAAATAAGAGCGGTTTTTCTTCCTGAGATTGGAGGGAAAATGAAAGAGTTAATAAATCTGGAAACAGGGACACAATTTCTGCTGGAAAATCAGCGTGAAGATAAAATGTATTCCAGTCCTCTTTACGGTTCGGAGTTTTCGAAATACGATGTGAGCGGCTTTGATGAATGTTTCCCTACAGTCTCAGCGTGTGGAAAAGATTTGAAGGAAGATAAAAAACTTTGTTTTCCCGATCATGGTGAGTTGTGGTCAAGGAAGTGGAAATTTTCTTATGGGCGGGATTTCATTACTTTATTTATAGAAGGAATGAAAACAAAGTATCTTTTTGAAAAAAAAATCAAACTTATTGAAGACTCAATTGAAATAAATTATTGTGTAAAGAATTTATCTTCTGTTACTTTCCCATACATTTGGTCTGCTCATCCTTTACTTCAAGTTGCTGAAGGCGATAAACTGCTTTTACCAGGAAATTCGGATGTTGTTTCTTTGCATTGGGTATCCGATCCAATAATTGGGAAACCGGGCGCTCTTCTTGATCTTTCTTTTTTAATGGTGAAACAAAACGAATTTGATTTTTCTATTGTGCCTGATAAATCAGTAGAAATTGCTATGAAATGTTTTACAGAAAGATTAACCAAAGGGTATGCCGGGCTTTATAAGAAAGAGAAAAACGAAACCATCTTATTCACGTTTGATGCTGATGTAATTCCTTACTTGGGAATTTGGTTGTGTTACGGCGGCTGGCCTGTCGATTCTGAAAGGAAGCATTATACTATTGGCTTGGAACCAACTAACGGAAGTTCAGATTCACTTACCGAAGCTGTCAAGAAAAATAATTATTCGGAGCTTGGTTCGTTTGGAGAACATAACTGGACTCTTAAAATTACTTTAGTTCAAGGCATACCAGAGGTTTTCAACAATGAATCGGATGAAAGAAAAATTTCTTACATAGAAAAATATAAAAAGCATTAAAACTCAGTGTAACTCAGTGAACTCTCTGTGTCTCCCGGTGAAATTGTTTTTACACAGAGCAACATGGAGGAATCACAGAGAACTACGGAGGGAAAAACAAAGGCACAACATTTTATAGTTATATGAACAATATCTTCTACTTAATCCGTTGTATAGTTGTATATTAATAAAAACTTTTAAAACAATAGAGTAATAGAATAATGAAATCATTAAAACTTTTTCTAGTAATCGCTTTTGTTATTACACTAAATAATTTTGCTCAAACCGGATTGAGAAATAAATTTGATCTACAACAAAACGATATTGCGATCACTCGACCTGCACAGCCAAATCAGTATATGGATAAGATCGGGCAGAAAGCAGCGTTGTTGGGTTATGAGAACGGATCATTCGAAATGTGGATCTGGCCGTGGAAAGTTCTGCGCAATTTTGAAATACAATTTTTTGTAGGAACCACCACACAACCGATTCTTGCTAAAGATATTTTGCGGGATATTTCTGTAACTCCGGAAGCGACAACACTCACATTTGTTTATGAATCGTTCACAGTGAAAGAAATAATTTTCATTCCTCACGATAAACCCGGGGCAATAATTCTTCTTGATGTGAATACAACAACTCCACTAACAATTGTTCCGGGATTCATGCCCGTCATGCAGCCGCAATGGCCGGCTGGAATCGGCGGACAGTATAGTTACTGGGATGACGATGTGAAAGCTTATGTAATTTCGGAATCGCAGCAGAGAGGATTGTTCTTGTGCGGTTCGCCTGTCGCACAACAAATGGCTGCACCACCCGCCCACATGTTTGCGGATAACCCGATTCAATTTAAAATTGATATCAAACCCCGGGAAGCAAAAAATAATTTCATCCCGATTGTGATTGCAGGTAGTCCGGTTAATACAAAATATGATTCTGTAAAGGTGCTTTATAATAATCTTCTCGGCAACATTGAAACATTATACAAAAAGAATTGTGAGTATTATGAAAATCTCCGTAATTCAACTGTTGAAGTAATAACGCCGGATGAAAAATTGAATCTCGCATTTGAATATGGAAAAGTTGCGTTGAACAATTTGATGGTTAATAATTCAACTCTTGGGAATGGATTGGTTGCCGGATATGGATTAAGTGGCGGCGGCGGACGTCCCGGCTTTGCGTGGTTCTTCGGCGGCGATGCATTCATCAATTCACTGGCAATGAATTCTTATGGTGATTATTCAACTGTCCGTTCTGCACTTGAATTTACACAAAAATGGCAGCGGCAAGATGATTTCCCGATTAGAAAAAAATCAAGAGACGAAAAAAATATTGATGTGGGCAAAATGTCGCACGAACTTTCTCAAAGCGATGGACTTATTGATTGGTGGAACGATTATCACTACGGATACAATCATGCCGATACATCTCCGTGGTATCTTGCTGCAATGGGAGATTATTTCAGAAAAACCGGAGATGTTGAATTCATAAAGAAAAGTTGGAAATCAATTGTGCAAGCATATAACTGGTCTAAGAGTAAAGACAGCAATGGTGACGGCTTGATGGATCTCAAAGGCGCGGGACTTGGTGTGCTCGAGTTTGGCGCACTTGTGAAAATCTTCAACGATAACTACACTCAAAGTTTATGGACGCAAGGAATTAAGGAAGTAAACTTGATGGCAAAGTATACCGGTGATAAAGAAATAGAAAAAGAAACTGAAATACTTTTTCCAAAAGCCCAGCAAGCACTTGAAAAAATATTTTGGATTGATGATTTGGGGTTTTACAGTTTCGGCGCAGCAGAAGACGGAAAACAAGTTCGTGATAAAAACATCTATTCGTCGGCATCGATTCTTTTTGGATTGATGAACAATGGACGAAGCGTAAGCACAATAGAAAAATTTAACGAAAGCGATATGGTTACGGATTGGGGTGTTCGAAACCTTTCCAACAAATCCTCAATGTATGAACCGACAAACTATAATTATGGCACTATATGGCCATTCACTTCTTATTTTATCGGCGCAGCGCAATTTTATGCTCACTTTAATCTGCAAGGATTAGAAACAGTAAGAAAGACAGCGCAACATGCTTTTGATTATGGTCTTGGGATTGTGCCGGAAGTTTTTTCCGGTGATATTAACACTAAACTCGGCGAAGCTTATCATGATCAAGGGTTTTCGGTTAGCGGTTACGTTTTTCCGATGATACGGGGCTTGATTGGTTTGGAGGTCGATGCTCTTAATAACAAAATTACGTTTTCCCCAAAAATTCCGGCTGATTGGAAATTCTTAAAAGTTCATAATGTAAATGTCGGCGGTGCAATTGTTAATTTGGATTTAGCAAATGAGAATGGTCGGATGGAATTATTAGCAAAAAAAATATCTGGTAGAAATATTCAAATTGAATTCTCTCCCGATCTTCCGCTGGGAACAGAGAGTAATTCTATGCACGTGAACGGACAACTGGTAAAACCGGAGATGATCCATCATAAACAAGCAGAGCAATTAAAGATCATTCTGGATCTGGAAGAGGAGTCATCCGTTGTTTTGATGTATAAACCAAGTGTATCGGTTTTTCTTCAAGATCACTCTACGCCGATCGGGGATACAAATGAAGGACTGAAAATTGTATCTCAAAACTTGGATGGAAAGAAGTTAACCGTTCATTGCGAAGGAAAGCCGAACAAAGATTATGAATTGGGAATTATGAATTACGAATTAGTAAAATCTATCTCCGGTGCTGAGTTGAAGGATGGAAAATTGATTGTGAATATTCCTGGAACCGGAAATGATTTTTTAAAACACGAAATTGCAGTTGAAGTCAGATAACAATTGTCAACAGATAATAATTTTTCTTTAATTTTTATTCGAATTCTTATTGGAATAGAAAATCAATTTTAATAGCTTTTGGACGTGCTTAAGGATACTGCTAAATTATTTTATTTAGGAAACATGCTTCCAATAACACTTGAACCTCAACAACAGATAAATCTTTTTCCAAAGCATTCTAACAATGCCTCTAATTTCGAATTAGAAGTTGTTAACAAAGGACTCGCCGCAGAAATTCGTCTTTACTTTTTAACCAGCAAAAAAGAAAAAGTTGTTAGACGAACTAGGAAAAAATCAATTCCCAAACATGAAACAATATTATTATTCTAGATAAAGGGAAACCTTATGCAAGCAATCGGACTAACAATAGTAGATTGGGTTATCATACTAATCTACTTTGCATTTGTTCTTGGCATTGGTTGGTATCTCCGCAAATTCACAACAAGTCATGAAGATTTTTTTCTTGCCGGTAGAAAAAATTCTTCATGGGTTGCCGGGTTAGCATTTCTTTCTGCAAACCTCGGTGCACTCGAACTTCTTGGAATGACCGGTAATACATTCAAATACGGAATGTACGTTGCGCACTTTTATTGGATCGGTGCAATACCGGCAATGCTCTTCCTTGGCATTTACATGATGCCTTTTTATTACAGCAGCAAAATCAATTCTGTGCCGGGTTATCTTAAACTCCGCTTCGATGAAAAAACCCGCGTGTTAAATGGAATTGCATTTGCAATCATGACGCTTCTCGTTTCAGGAATCAATCTTTACGCTATGGCACTTGTACTTCATACTTTTCTTGGATGGAACTGGGATGTAAGTATGTGGGTCTCCGCAATTACTGTTGCCGGTTATGTAGGATTAAGCGGATTGATGTCGGCAATTTTTACAGAGATAATTCAGTTCTTTATGATTTGGTTTGGACTCTTTCTCGTTTCAATTCTTGGAATCATCGAAATTGGAAGCATGAAAGAAATTATGGCGCGCATAAATGAATACAGTTCTCAAGTTTCGTTTACAACTCTTTGGTCAACAGCATCAGATCCGACACAAAACGGTATGTTCATTCATTGGGGCGGAATTGTCCTGGGTCTTGGTTTTGTACTCTCATTCGGATATTGGACAACAGATTTTCTTGTTGTTCAACGTGCGTTCTCTGCAAAAGATCTTCGTTCCGCAAGGATGACGCCGATTCTGGCATCATTCTTTAAAATGGCTTTACCATTCCTTGTAATTGTTGCTGGATTGATTGCTATTGCTCTTTCGATAGATCCGAAAAGCGGCTTTAAACTTTTGCAAGACGGAGGGCAAATAAATTATGATTCGGCTCTTCCTCTCTTGATTGCGAGATATTATCCGTCGGGATTGGTCGGACTTGGTGTAACCGCGTTACTCGCTGGATTCATGGCAGGACAGGCAGGTAATATAAGCGCGTTCAACACTGTATGGACTTACGATATTTATAAATCTGTCTTAAATAGAAAAGCGTCAGATGCCCACTTACTCTGGATGGGACGAGCATCGACAATTGTTGGAGTTATCATTTCTCTCGGTACTGCATATTGGGCCAAGAGTTTTCCGAGCATAATGGATTATATGCAAGCAATTTTTTCTTGGGTTAACGCGCCGCTCTTTGCAACGATGCTTCTCGGAATGTTTGTTTGGTGGATTACACCTAACGGCGCATTCTGGGGATTGGTTGCGGGAATGTCGTCATCATTTTTTATGTGGCTGGCTGTAAAATTTCATTGGTTCAGCGAAAGTATCATAACAATGTCGGGTACTCAAAGCGATATGGCCGCAAACTTTTGGCGCGCTTGGTGGGCTTGGTCAATCTGCGCAGCAATTACAATTTTGATCAGTCTTGTCACAAAAAGAAGACCGAAAGAAGAACTGGTGGGATTAGTGAGGGGATTAACAGAGGATAAACATGATCAGCATTTACCATTCGTAAAACGTCCGGAGTTTGTTGCAATTATTTCGTTGATCATATTAGTACTACTGAATATTTGGTTTTGGTAAAAATAAAGATTGTCATTCCGGTTTGCTGGGACGACTCAAGCTTAGACCGGGACAGCATTAAGGAGATTCGAAAAATGACAGAACATAAAATGAAACCGATCTGGTTTTTTGTTGGATTGATTTTACTTGTAATGGGCGGAATAATTTTTCTATCGGGAATTTATCAGTTCATAAATCCACCAGAAATAAAAACCGTACTTGCCGAAATTCATCCCGCTATATGGTGGGGAGCTGTAATGTTTATCTTTGGCGGTATCTTGTATTGGAAGACGAGAAAGCAGACTGTAAAGTAACAAATGAATATTTCGGAATCCTTTCGCAAAAAATTCAAAGAACTTTTTGATGAAGACCCTTTGCTCGTACGTTCACCTGGAAGAGTTAATCTTATAGGCGAACATACCGATTACAATCTGGGTTTTGTTTTGCCAGCCGCAATTGATAAAGCAATTTACTTTGCCATTGCTCCGAGAAGCGATAACTGCGCAAAGCTTTTTGCAGTTGATATGAATGATAGTTTTGAGTTCACAATTGATAAGCTGCATAAATCAGAAAAAGGTTGGCCTAATTATTTAATGGGTGTTGTTGATCAACTCAACAAAAGAGGATACAAAACGAATGGGTTTAACTGCGTGTTCGGTGGAGATATTCCGCTTGGTGCAGGTTTATCATCATCTGCAGCACTGGAAGCGGGTTTAGCATTTGCGCTTAATAATATTTTCGATTTAAGAATTGATAAACTTTCGCTCGTTAAATTATCACAGAAAGCCGAGAATGAATTTGTAGGTGTGAACTGCGGAATTATGGATCAATATATAAACATATTTGGTAAGAGCGGAAGTGCTCTTCGTATTGATTGCCGTTCGCTTGAATATGAACATTTCCCATTTGATTATAAAAATATTTCGATCGTTCTATTTAATACAAATGTTTCTCATTCGCTTGCATCGTCAGAATACAATCAAAGGAGAAGAGAATGCGGTGAAGCTGTTGAGATAATCAAAAAGGAATTTCCGCAAATACAAAGTCTCCGTGATGTTTCAAGTGAAATTCTTGCCGAATATAAAAAAAAGTTAGACCCGGTTATTTACAATCGTTGTAAATATGTTGTTGAGGAAAATTCGAGATTATTGAGTGCTTGTGATGCGTTAAGGGTGCATGACTTAAAAACATTTGGATCATTGATGTACCAAACGCATGAAGGTTTAAGTAATGATTATGAAGTAAGCTGTAAAGAACTTGACTTCCTGGTTGAACTGACAAAAGATATTCCGGAAGTCTATGGTTCAAGAATGATGGGAGGTGGATTTGGGGGTTGTACTATTAATTTAATTGAGAATAATGCGATTGAGTCTGTAAGTAAAACCATTACCAAAATGTACAAACAAGAATTTAATCTTGAAGCTAAAACTTATGTAACAAAAATTAGCGGTGGGACAAGTATTGTTATGATTGAAGAAAATGCAGCAATTTGATTTAAACTATTTTCTTTAGGAAAGGAAAAATATTTCAACTTTAGTTACCTAATACTTAAAAATAAAAAGGGTGATCGTTCGATCACCCTTTTTTGTTAACACTAAATTATATTATATGTTATTAAATTACCTTATGTCGAATTTAACTTTACAAAGCCACCACTTTTAGAAAGTGTTGCATAACTTTTGTATTGTCGTTTCGAATCCCGATTTTCCGGTTAATCGTACGGTGTATCGGGACTCGCAATGACTTTTTCTGACTTACGCAACAGACCCTGAGGGACGTGGTTATTCAATAACAACTTTTGCGTAAGGTAATTTATTAAATATTCTCTTACTGTCTGGAGTCTGAAATGAAAACAATGTTAATACTTATTGCTTTTATCTTTGCTCAATTTGCTGTTGCTCAATCTTATGAAGTATCATCTCCTGGAAATATTTTAATTCTATCATTCAAAGTTGAAGATGGTATTCCTTATTATTGGCTTTCGAGACAAAGCAGAATAGTTATCAAACCTTCAAGATTAGGTTTTTTATTTAATGGGGCGGAACCGCTTGATGCCAACTTCAAAATAAAATCAGCGGTTCAAAATACTTTTGATGAGACATGGGAAACAGTTTGGGGTGAGCAGAAATTCATACGCAATAATTATAGTGAACTAAAAGTATCGCTGATTGAGGATTTAAAATTTCCTAGAAGTCTTGATATTGTATTTCGTGTTTTCGATGATGGAATCGGCTTTCGGTATGAATTCCCCGTTCAAGACAATCTGCAATATTTTATTATCGCTGAAGAATTAAGTGAGTTTGTTCTAAATGGAAATCACAAAACTTTTTGGATTCCAGGAGACTATGATTCTCAGGAATACACTTACACAACATCTTATCTTAGCGAAATAGATGCTAGTATAGGAAGTGAGTTTAAAGAAATCGGGGTTAAATCTTTAATTGCCGATAACTTCGTTCAAACTCCATTGATGATGAAGACAGACGATGGACTGTACATCAATATTCACGAAGCAGCATTGCTTGACTATCCGGTTATGCACTTGACTGTTGATAAGAAAAATTTCAAGCTCCAATCACACCTTGCACAGGATGCTTATAGGAATAAAGCTTATCTTCAAACACCATGTAAAACTCCATGGCGAACAATAATTGTTTCCGATAAAGCTAAAGAAATACTTGCATCAAAACTAATTTTAAATCTGAATGAACCTGCAAAATTAGATGATGTCAGTTGGATAAAACCAATCAAATACATTGGAATATGGTGGGAAATGCATGTTGGTTATTCTACTTGGAATTATTCAGATATTAAAAACGTAAAGCTTAATAACATTGATTGGAGTACGGTACAACCAAATGGAAAACACGGTGCAACTACTCAGCGAACAAAGCGATATATTGATTTTGCTGCTGAACATGGTTTTGATGCTGTCCTGGTCGAAGGATGGGATGTTGGCTGGGAAGACTGGATAGGTAATTGGAAAGAAGAAGTTTTTGATTTTGTAACTCCGTACCCGGATTTTGATGTTGAAGCACTTAGCAAATATGCAGCTCATAAAGGGGTGAAACTTATAATGCATCATGAAACATCTTCATCGGTGACAAATTATGAGAGACGGATTGATGAAGCATTTAACTTTATGAAAAAGTATGGATATGATGCAGTGAAAACCGGCTATGTTGGTAAAATAATCCCCCGAGGTGAACATCACGATGGTCAATGGATGGTTAATCATTTTACTCGTGTTGTAGAAAAAGCTGCGGATAAAAAAATCATGATAAACTCGCACGAGTCTGTTCGTCCCACTGGCTTGTGTCGAACATATCCAAATTGGATGTCATCAGAAGCTGCACGCGGCAACGAGTTTAATGCGTGGAGTGCAGGTAATCCTCCGGAACATGAAACAATTCTCCCGTTCACTCGCTTGATGGGCGGACCTATGGATTATACGCCGGGTATTTTTCAAATTAAAATGGATTACTACAGTAAGAAAAATAACGAGCAAGTGCATACAACGCTTGCAAAACAATTAGCACTTTACGTCACTATGTATAGTCCTTTACAAATGGCTGCCGATCTTCCCGAAACTTATGAAAGATTTCTTGATGCTTTTCAATTTATAAAAGATGTTCCAGTAGATTGGGAAGAGACAAAAATAATCGCCGCAGAACCCGGAGATTATGTTATTATAGCACGCAGGGAAAGAAACGGTGAAAACTGGTTTATCGGTGCGATAACTGATGAACAGGAAAGATCGTTCAACTTAAAGTTAGATTTTCTTGATGACAGAAATTATTTAGCAACGATGTATATGGACAGTGATAACGCACATTGGAAAGACAATCCGATGTCATATCAAATAAAATCGCTGCAAGTAAATAAAAATAGTAAAATTAATTTACGATTAGCTTCCGGTGGTGGAGCGGCAATTGAACTCAGAGCGAGATAATGAACTATTCTTCATGAGAGCGGGATAATGAACTATTCTTCATGAGTAAGATGATTACATTTTATAACAATAATATATTTTTACTGTAATTTATCTTCCTTTGCGGGGAGACAGGGAAGAAATGTGGTTGTTAAAATAATATGAGATTTCGCCCAAATCGCATTTTTTACTGAGGGTATCCTAAAACTCTCCACATTTTAATTCTTCCATAGTGATTTTATAAACTTTATCATATTTGTAGGTGAGTCAAATTTGTAATTAATTTCATCAAACCGATACCTGTCCTGCTGACTTTCAGAGTCTGGATAACATTTTTCTGTCAAGAAATAATTTTTACTAGGTAAAGATAAATTAGACTCATTAATAAATGTTTTTGCAATCACTTTGACTCTCATTATTCTAATCCATGATGTGTATCTAAAAAGGTTTATTCTGTTATTTTAGTTTGTAAAAATAAACCAAATTCAAAACTTTTCTATAATGATATTACCTTTTTAGAGAAGACTCGTCAATCAAATGAATATTTTCTCTTGGGCAAATCATCCCCTAAGGTTTAAACTTGATTTTATCTTTTTACTTGACAAAAGGAAAATAATTTTTTATTATGTGCAAAGGATTGCATAAATTATTAAATTATCAATTAAAATAACACTAATAACATATACAATCGTTTGCATGATTTTGAACGCCAAATTGTAAAAGAATCTTTCATACTACTTAATTGACTAAATACTATGTCATCTACTTTAAAAGATATTGCAGAAAAAACAGGTGTTTCCATATCGACTGTTTCTAGGGTGCTTCATGACAATTCCCAAAAATACAAGATAAGTGAAGAGACTAAAACAAAGGTAAAGCAAATGGCAAAAGATTTAGGGTATAGAGTTAATGCACTTGCGCGTGGGCTACGTCAGCAAAAGACCTGCGAAGTGGGAATAATTGTTCCTGATATTTCTAATCCGTTCTTTTCGGAAGTCATTAAAAGTCTTGCTGGTGAACTGCGCAAAAAGGGATATAATTTTATTGTGTACGACTCCGATGAAGATATTACTATAGAGCGATCAGCAATCAAAAGTCTTTTGGAAAAACGTGTTGATGGATTGGTCATTGCTTCTGTTGGTCAAGATTTTTCACATATTCAAAAAATTCGTGATGCAGAAATTCCTGTTGTGATGATTGATCGTTGTTTCGATGAGTTGGATGTTGATTCCGTTAGCGTTGATAATGTGAAAGGTTCATTGCTTGCCGTGAATCATCTTATCGAAGCAGGACATACCCGTATTGCTTTTATTCAAGGTTTACCGGGAACATATGCAAATGAAACACGCTTGCAAGGATACAAAAGTGCTCTTCGTGATGCAGGAATTTCAATTGACGAACATTTAATTGTAGGTGACGACTTTCGATCGCTCAACGGTTATCTGGAAACAAAATTGTTACTCAAACTTTCAAATCCGCCGACGGCAATTTTTACTGCCGGAGATTTGATTGCACTTGGTGCGCTTGAAGCATGCAGAGAACATAATATTGCCATTCCCGACAATCTATCTCTTGTTACTTTTGATGATCCAGTCTTTGCCTCTTACCTATCTCCATCTCTTTCTGCGGTAGAGCAGCCAGTTACAAAAATAGCTGAAATGGCTGTCGCAATGTTGTATCGTCGTATAAAAAATCCTAATGACGGCAGGCGAAAAGTATTGTTGGAACCTAAATTGAACGTTCGAGGTTCAGTTGCACGTATTTTCAAAATTGACTAATATCATAAATTTTGGCAGTATTGAAACAAAAACATAACAATTTAATCAACAGGTTCAAGTATGAACTCGATATTAAATAGATCAGTTAAATTTTTTTTCACAGGTTTCATATTACTATTCTTTTTTCCGTTATTTGCTTAGCAGGAAATACCGGAAAGATATCAGGGCGGGTAACAGATAAAACAAATGGCGAACCCCTCATAGGTGCTAACGTATTCATTCAATCTTTAAAAATTGGCGCTTCAACAGATGTGAATGGTGACTATTTTATTCTCAATGTACCCCCTGGAATCTACACGCTAACTGTATCGATGATCGGATATGAAAAAGTAAACAGGACAAATGTTATCATTATTATTGATAGAACAACCAATCAAAATTTTACTCTTCAGACAGTATCTATAGAAGTAGAAAATGTCGTTGTTACGGCGGAGCGCCCAGTAGTTGATAAAGATCTTACAGCCAGTGAACAAATAGTGACAAGTGAAATGTTAGAAACATCAGGTTTGCGATCTGTGCAAGATGTTCTAGTAACTTTACCTGGGTTTTTTAGTGATAATTCATCTTTAGCTTGGCAGCGGGGAAGAACTAAAAGTTATATTCGAGGAAGTTCAAATGTTCAGGCTGTTTATATGATTGACAATTTATCAGTCAACAGCGGGTTAGTTTCGGACAATTATTCTGGATTCAACACTTCTACAATTGAACAGATATCAGTACTAACTGGTGGATACAATGCTGAATACGGCGAAGGGCGTTCAGCAGTTATTAATATTGTATCTAAAGAAGCGCCAGAAGGAATACATGGTACATTAATCGGAAGAATGCGTCCTGCAGGTGTTTATCACTTTGGCAGGAATATGTACAGTCCAGAAAATAATGATTACCTCAGTACAGGAATAGATTATTGGACTCGTCTATCTCAGGATGTCAACAGTCAATTCTATCAGAAAAGCACCGATTCATTATTGCAAGCTTGGCGTGAACAGACTACACCAAATGATACACTTGCTGATTATGCAGATCGTCCAGAATTTGAATATGAAGGAACTCTTTATGGAAGTCTAAGTGAAAAATTTAGCTTCCTTGTATCCGGTCGATATAAAAGGGGAGTCGGAATATTTCCTCAGGCAATTCCTTATAATCCCGAATCCAATATTCAAGGGTACATCAATTATAAATTCTCGCCAGAATTGAAAATTCGAATTGGCGGGTTTGTCGGCGGATATGAAAGTGCAGATTACACAGCCTCCAATTTGAATACTTCAGAAATGGGGCAGGAAGCTGGTTGGCTGGCGCCGATGAGAATAGATGAGCAGTATGCGCGGGCAAAATTTAATCTTTTTGGTGCACCTTACAGGCAATGGCCGGAAAAGAGACTGTGGTCACAATTGTACGGAAAAGTGACTCATGTATTGAACGATCAATCTTTTTATGAAGTGACATTAAGCTATTTGAAAGACAATTTAGATCGTTCGGATCGAGATAATCGTATTCCTGATACACTCTGGCTGCCAGATGTTGTTTCAATGCATCCCAGGTATACTTTACAAGCATATTACCACACTTGGACAAAAAATAATTCTGAATCATACCAGATTAAAAGTGATTATACCAATCAAGTAACAAAAACGCATAATATTAAAGCTGGATTTGCGTTTAAAACTTTTGATTTTTATTACGAGAATTTCTCAGCAGGATCAAGTGGCAACAGAAATAACTCCATGAATATTTTCAGTGGGAATCCATATGAGGGTAGTTTATATGTTCAGGATAAAATAGAGTTCCCTGGTCTTATAGTTAATATTGGAGTACGGGGTGATTTCTTCAATCAAAATAGGGATGCACCTAAAAACATGTATGATCCATTAGCATTCCAAGTTGGAACACCAGGACATGATCTTGGGGCACCGCTTGGAATTCCTGGAACACCAGAACGAGAAACAACAGAACTACAAATTGTGATTGCCCCTCGACTTGGCATTTCACATCCAATCAGTGATAGAGCCGTTCTACATTTTGTCTATGGACATTTCTATCAGAGGCCCTCGTGGACGAAAATGTTTGGTTTTCCATTTGTTAACTATACCACGGTTTGGGATAGCATACTTAATCCATATGCAAAACAAACCACATATATGGACGAATGGCAGGGCTACTATGGTAATCCCAAACTTGGATATGAGAGAACAATTCAATATGAACTTGGAGTTGACTATAACGTAGCTGATCTGATTAAATTTGATGTCACCGGTTATTATAAAGATGCATCCGGTGAAGCGGATGTAATCACAGGTGTGTACGCTGCAACCTACAGTACAACCAAAGCTCTTATGGTTAGCAATTCCGGCTATTCGGATGTTCGTGGAATTGAAACCAAAATTGATTCTCGATTTAATGGAATGTTCAATTTTGGATTGAGTCACGAGATTTACTGGTCATTTACTGGCGAAGTGGGATACAGCAGATTATATGAACCAGGATCGCCAAGTATTAATGTACCCAAAGGATTGCGTCAAGGAAAAGGTGCGTGGGCAGATTATCAGCGCATTAAAGGTTGGGTAAGCTTTACTCTAGGCAAAGATGAAGGACCAGAAATAGCTGGAATTAAACCCCTAAGCGATCTAAATGTGTTTATGAATTTTTGGTGGAGAAACGGAGATCCATACACTTATCACGGTACGGGGGATTTTTCCACAGAACCTAATAATAAACGTTGGTTCAATTATTACCAAATTGATCTTAATGTTTCTAAAGGTTTTAATTTCATGGGCACGCAGCTTGAATTAAGTGTTGACGTTAAAAATTTATTCAACTTCAAATTTTTGCGATTGCTTTACGATGATGATCTTGTTCGGTATTTAGAGAACCCCAATCTACCGGAGAGTGAACGGCTTCCCAAAACATATGATTTTTCCGAGCCAAACATTTGGGAATGGTACTCATATGAAGTCCCACCAAGAAGAGTCTATTTGCAACTCGCAGTGAAATTTTAATGAGGTACTGACTGTGAAAATAAAGAAATATTTTTTTGTAATAATAATTACTCTCTTAGTTTCAATTCCAATTCAAGCGCAAGTCACTTGGGGTAAGCAAACTTTAAAGAGAGGAAAACTTTGGACTACTGTTTGGAATTCACTTCAATATGGAGACCCCACAGAAACTCAACACGGATTCCATACACTCGATTATCCGGGCTATTCCAAATCAACCAATGTTAACGATGCACTGAATTATGCTGAAGCAGTGGGTTATGCGATTTATGGAGTTAGGGATAATATTGCTTCATCTTACACTATAAATTCGCGCTTCTTTCCATCAGGGCAAGATATCTTTCCTATTGAAGAAACTATTCTGACCAAGAATTATAATCTCAAAGATATCGGAGTTACTGGAGAAGAGATCGTCACCAGTGGACATCATGTAAACGGCTTGAATGTAGATATAGCTAGACGCAGTATGGTGTGGAGTTATCCCGGGTTAAGCGATTTTATTATTCATGAAGTGACTATTACAAATAATGAATTATCATCAGTTGATTCCATGTATTTCGGAATGCGCTATGGTATTCGTATCACACAACGATCTGGCAGCAGAGGGGATGAGAAATACGATTGGGATCCTACCGAAAAAATCTTCTACTTTTATGATCATAGAAGATTTCGATTTCAAGATGAGGTGCCGGTTGAATATAATTTTGGGGTTGGACCTTTGCGGGGAGACATAGGAGATGCGCGTGACATCTACCAACAAGGAACTCGAGAACACGAACTTGATGCCCCCGGATATTTTACAGTTGTTGTTTTGGATTCTGCCGGTGCTAATATTTATCAAAATATTCTGGAACATACGGGTCAGGGTTTAACTGAAGGAGCAGGCACTGTTGATCAAATGTTCATTCAGGGATCTTCTTCTAATGCCCGCGTAAAAGAGGTGATGACACATCATCAGCCTCGAATGTCTTGGGATCAAGCACGTGCTTTGGGTGATGAAGGTGGAAATAAATTTGAAAGACGACCAGAATTTTTAGTTAGCGTTGGTCCGCTCACTTTAACTCCCTTTGCATCAGTAAAAATTGTTTTTGCAGAAGTGATTGGAGAAATGGATCGTACAAAAATTGTTGAGGGAGGAGTTGCAAATATTGATCTAATGGAAACTGCGTCTCGCGATTCTATGCTTGCTCATGTAAGGGCTGCCAGAAAATTATATGCAAATAATTACATGCCTGATTTTTTCCCGCCTCCAACACCCACAGATGGAGAGAATAGCCTGAAGATAAAAACTGAACCCGGGCAGATTATCATTGATTGGCCGACCATATCGGCAAATTATAAGGATCCTAAATTAGGAATAAATGACTTTGCCGGTTTTAGAGTTTATCGTTCTAACTATTTTACAATTGGACCTTGGTCATTAGTATTGGATATTAAAAAAGACTCAATTGTTTTAGTCGATGGTAATGTTCGATTCGTTGATAAAGATCTGCCATTCGGAGTAGGTAATTATTATTGTGTAACAAGTTATGATGAAGATGGCAATGAAAGTGGAAAGGTAAACAATACTCGCTTTCCGATTTATCCGTTACGAGGACCCAATTTAGAATTTCCTAAAAATGTTTACGTAGTACCAAATCCCTTCCGCCAGCATAGCAACTTAACCGGAACAGGTGAACGGTACCGTATGGAATTTATTGGTATTCCTGCTAAGTGTAAGATTAAAATTTATACATTGACCGGTGATGTTGTTCAGGAAATAGATCATGATGACGGCAGCGGGTCCGAGTCCTGGGGAAGCATTAAAGAATTGGATTATCAATTGAACAAATGGACCCTTGGAGTTGCACCAGGCGTTTACTTGTATCGTGTAGAATCTCTTGTTCCTGGCCATGAAGGTGAATCATTTATCGGCAAATTAGCAATTGTGAAGTAAGGGAGAATATTGAAAATGCAATCAACAATAAAAATGTATCTACTTGTTGGAATAAGTATTTTCTTCCTAACTGATTTAATTAATCCACAATCAGGAATTTCACCTAATTATATCGAACGTGCAGGACAATCAGGCTGGCAGTTTCTGAAAATAAACGGGGATGCAAGGCAAGCCGCACTTGGCGGCGCTTTTACAGCCATATCAAATGGCAATGCCAGTTCTATTTTTGGTAATCCAGCTTCGCTTTCTGATGTGAAAAATATAGATGTCCAGGTTAATGTTATGGAATGGGTCGCAGATATTAGTTATCAATCCTTGGCATTTGCTTATAACCTTGATGAATGGGGTGTGGTAGGTGCAAGCATTGCAATGCTTAATTATGGAGACATTCCAGAAACAATTAATGCGTCCACAGGAACAAGTGGAACAATTCCGATAATCACAGGCAACATGTTCACGGCAAATGATATTGCCGCTGGCATTTCTTATTCAAAAAAAATAACTGAAAATCTTTCAGTCGGTGGAAATGTACGATGGATGCAGCAAAAAATTGCGGAACTTTCAATGCAAAATTGGTCGTTGGATTTTGGTACCATTTACGATACAGGATTTAAAAGTTTACGAATAGCAATTACTGCCAGAAATTTTGGACCGGATTCACGTTTTGGCGGATGGAGTGAAGAATATCAAACAGAATCTGATAATGTTAGAATGCCCCTGGATTTTCGAGCTGGCATAGCTATGGATTTTTTAGATGAGCCTGGGAGTTCA
>Ga0209324_10000455_pt1 | contig 28563 bp, 34 predicted proteins | sample Rifsed19ft3_FD_184015 | JGI IMG/M metagenome (GOLD analysis project Ga0209324, IMG submission 184015) | Soil microbial communities from Rifle, Colorado, USA - sediment 19ft 3 (version 2) | ecosystem: Environmental > Terrestrial > Deep subsurface > Rock core/Sediment | place: Rifle, Colorado...
GAATGTAAACATCGGCTCCCTTACTACAACTGGGACTGGAACGGCTACCCAGCCGAATAGTTCGGCATGCACGGGAGTTTTTGGAGGAAACAATCCTGATTTACAAAAGCAGGTCAATGATCTTGAAAACCAATTGCAGAAAGCGAAAGCCGGAGGGGCGAAGAAAGGTCTTTACGGCATCGATAATATTCAAGCGTCGCTTGACCGATTGCGCCAAGAGCTAAAAGATTCGGAGCGAACGTGCAAAACAGATGCGGATTGCGGCAGCTCGGAAGCGGTCTGCTGTAGCGGGAAACAAGTCGGCCGCGCATTCTGCGACGCCGGCGTATGCGCTTCGAAGAAAACGGATTGCGTTGATCCCGAAATTTGTGCGGGCAAACCCGCGAAGTGCGTCGTACCAAGCACAGGAGTTACCCAGCAAGACGGAGTTTACATAAGCAGGACAATTCCCGAAGTCGGATCCTGTTCGCAAAATCTGCAGGTCTTGACCTTAAAACAGGCCTCTCCGGATTCTGTGCGCTATTCGTTAAACGGGAATATTCCCAACTGGCTCCGTATAGATAAACCGGGCGGCGCACTGCCTGCATCGGTAAACGTTACTTATTCATGTAACACGGTCCAAGGATTTGGTCCCGGAACATACACGGCAAATGGAAGTATAACCGTCTACAACGCCGCAAACGAACTTATCAATACAATTCCGTTTAACGTTTCAATAACCGTAACAGCAGTTGAAAATCTTATAGAAGTTATCGAATACAACGGCAAATATCTGCCCGTAAGCCAGCTTATAATTGAGGACGAAGTTGGCTGCGGCGCCGAACATTGGCACGCGGCCCAAGGCGTTGTAACCGCGACAGATGGAACCAAAGTATCCGATCCGGGGCCTCAATGCGGCTACGGGAAAGTGCAAGACAAACCGGTTAAGAAAGTTTCAGCGCCAAAAGTAAGTTCTCCTGGCGCGGGTATTGAAGTCCGCGGCCTTGAGTTCCTAAAAAATCAGTAGCCCTATATTTTGTCTCTATCTCCAATTCTGCGCTATCGCCCACTTCATTTTGATAGATGTTCCAATGGCGACAAGCAAAAGTCCGAACTGTATTATCCATCCGATAATCGGGATAATTGAGAGAATGGCGAAGAGGACGGCACCTAAGAGAATGATTTTCCAATCGGAACGCAATTCCTACGATTTTTTAACCCAGCCGTAAACGAGGGAGCCCAAGAGTATCTGCGACAGAAGTACTCCCCAAATCATAGCTCCGGCAAATCCAATCAGTGCCAGAATCCCCAGAGGAATGCCTAAGACAGTTGCGAGCAAAATTATTGCCGCAATCGGCGTTACGATCAGGAAGACAAGCCCCATCCCAAGATTAGAAAGGAAATTTTCATTCGTGCGCGAGACCAACTCTTTCGCGTAGCGCGGAAACAAAAGACCGGCGAACAGAGCGCCCGTGAGAAGCATCAGGAATTTAAGAAAAGTTGCGAATCTCAAAATGCCCGCTCCAAAGCTTTTTCCTTTCGCGACCCTTTTTTGAAAATCAATCTTCCCTCTGACTTGGGATCCGGATTCGAATTTCGCCTCCGTCGGAGATTTATACGTAAGATTTCCGGAAATAACCGCTTTCGGACCCAATGTAATTTTATCCGCATCGATTTTCACATTTCCTCCAACCGGCGCGTTTAGGAATATTTCTCCTCCCACGATTTTTACGTCTCCAGCAATCGGAGAATTGATCTGGACTAATCCGCCTCCGGCCAAAAGATCTCCTTTGACCCCAGAGCCCGAAATCGTAATCGTACCTCCGCCTAGAAGAATGTCCCCCCCAACCGCGCCCTGTATTAAAATATTTCCGCCTCCGGCGCGGATATCATCTCCAACATCGCCCAAAATACTGATCGTGCCGCCACCCACCATTAGATCGCCGCGCACCGGGCCGTTAATAAATATTGTCCCTCCACCCGCGAAGAGGTCGCCTTCAATCGTGCTTCCTGAAACAATGGATCCCGCGCCGGCATAGACATCATCCTTGATATTTTCGCTTGCCGGTATCGAGACTTGATCTCCAGTACGCAGATCGGCGCCAAATACCAAAATGGGCATTAAAAGCGAAATCAAGATTAAAATATAGGATTTCTTCATATGCTTCATTATATCAAAAAGCTATTATATTGCGTTGTTCTCCTAGATTGGTATCCTTAAGATATAAACACCAATGGATATAATCGCTATTCTGCAAAGCAAACCAGTTCTTATAGGCCTCCATCTGGGGTTCGCTATCTTAGGCATAGACGCGTTCTTGTGGCTCTTAGGCGAGGTTATCTCTAACGCCGAGTCCTCAAGACGCCGAGTTTTTGCGGCTTTCGTCGGACTCGTAAGTTTCGTCATTACATGGATCATCGGCGGGTATTACTACGTTAAGTTTTATGGCTCGCTCGTCAAACCGATCATAAAAGCGGGAAGTGCTCCGTGGGCGCATGCGATCGCCATGGAAGCTAAGGAGCATATTTTTCTTTTTGCATTCCCGATTGCTATTACTATTTTCCTCTTGTCGCGGCTTAATACTGGCGAATTGCGTTTGCTTGGTTTGCGCCGCGGGCTTATTGGTATTACGATTATGGCCGCAGGGATTGGCTTGAGCTTAGGCATTATGGGTTTTATCATATCCGCCGCCGCGAGATGGGGCATATAAATATATGGACAAATTAAGATCAATCTACGCATCCGCCTGTTCCGCCACCGTGACTATAATTGCAGTTGTCGCCATGACTATCGGAGCAGAACTCTCGCCCGCTTTCAAAAATTGGCTTGCCGGATTTACAGGCCATCACTGGGTAACAAAAAGCTGGATATCGATTCTGGTTTTTGCATTGCTTTTCTGCGTCATAAGATTTGCAGGAAAATCTGCCAGCGAATCGCAAACAAAAAGAGCATTAATTACGCTCGAAATTGCAACAGCGCTTGGCTTTCTCGCCATTCTCGGATTTTATGTGTACGAATTTTTTGCCCATTAGAGATATTGATAACTAAGTTCAGGCGTGCTATAGTGGGAAAACAAAGAGCAATGATTCGAAATAGTCGAATTTCTAGATTTTGCTTGATGTATATTTAGCCACTAATTTGAAAACCAAATGAAAGGTGTAATCAAAAAGATCACTGATAAGGGTTTCGGTTTCATTACCGGGGAGGGCCTCGAGAAAGACTTGTTTTTTCACGGGAACTCTCTTGTGGACGTGCAATTGAGCGAGCTCCACGAAGGCGATGCCGTTACCTTTGACACGGAAGATACCCCAAAGGGACCTGCCGCGAAAAACGTAAAGCGCGCATAGTCTTATCATAAAAACACCCCAGCCTAGGCTGGGGTGTTTTTAATTATTCAGGAAATTCTCGCAAAATTTTTGGGCCTCTTTTTTATAATTCTCGAGTGTCCCTTCGTTAACGATTTTGAAATCCGCGCGCGAACCGATATCGGGAATAAACTCTTCCGTTTTAGCCTTCTCTTCTTTCAAAAATTCCTCAAATGTGGCCTTGTCCTCCCCGACTTTCTCTCCAGCCGTAAGCCCGCGCTTCCATCGCGTCTCGGGATTAGCCGTAACGTAGACTATCAAATTTTTCCCAAAACTTCGGATAAGCTTCTCATCAGTTGGCCAGCGGACCCCGTCGAAGATTACGATATCCGAATTGTCTTTCACAATCCTCTGTCGTACGGCTTCGGTAAGCGTTCCCTTCCCGTACGCCCCGTCCATAGCAACCGTCAACTTAATTAAATTCTTCCGGGTCGCGTCTATGCCCCAAATTTTTAGGGTCTCGTAGAGAACATCGACAGACCGAATGCGCCCGACGTGCTTGGGCTTCGCGAATTCAGCAAGAAAATTTATAAATGTTCCCTTCCCAGATCTTTTTTCTCCTAAAAGCCCGATTAAAATCATAGAATTTTATTATATCATAAGAAAAACGCCCCTTGGGGCGTTTTTCTTTCTAGAGCTTAGACCAGCACCAGCGGCTTCTATGCCACGGCTCTGTTCCGTATTTTTTATATAGATACATGGCAAAGGCTTCGTTCCCATCTTCCGAATAAAGATCGTAGCCAAGCTTTTTCGCCTCGTCTTCCCAGTACCTCAAGTTAATTTGGTAGCGTCCGATATCGCGGATATCGTATTTCCCGATTACAACTTTCCCTTTTTCATCGAAATGACGATCGTTAGATTCGCAGGTTGCAATCTTTCTCATAATCCCCGGAACCTCCAAGCCGACGCTTGGAGCAAGCGCGTTTGCGGAAATCATCGCATTTCTCTCCAAATAGACGTCTGGGATATAGGATGGACCCGCTTCATAACCCACTTCCGGGAAAGAGAGAGCCAAGCTCATCAGAATCATATAAATTATAGGCATAGGTTTAACATAAAATCCCGCATATTGCGGGAATTTACATTGCATCTATGTTAGCAGATTTTAATAAAAAAGTCAATACTTCGACAAGCTCAGTACAAGTACTAAAAAACGTTTAAAAATAAGGCTTTTTTATATAATTAACATCTTAATCTTGGATTTTTTCTCTCAAGTATTAGAATTAAGTATATGAAAACTTTACATATGGTAACCTTCACCCTTCTGGTGATTGGGGGGCTAAATTGGCTCCTTACGGCTTTCAGCTACAATGTAGTTGTAATGGTGTTAGGAACCGGGCAGGTAGCGATGATCGTATACGTATTGGTTGGCCTTTCCGCAATCTGGGAGGTCATCACCCACAAGCAGAATTGCCGGAATTGCAATCCGGGCAGTTCCGCGATGTAATTATAAATTTTAAAAGCCCTATCCAAAAACTGCGGTATGGAAATATCGCGGTTTTTGAATTTATGTGAAATAATTGAATTATGTCTCGTCTTATTTTCGATATAGAAACGGTTGGGGAAGACTTTGATTCGCTGGACAAAACTTCCAAAGAAGCGCTAACGCGCTGGATTAGAAAAGACTCCGATTCAGAGGAAGAATACGAAAGAGAATTAGAGGCATTAAAAGAGGGGCTTGGGTTCTCCCCTTTTACGGGCGAGATTGCCGCGATAGGAGTTTTGGACTACGAGAAGGATAAAGTGGTCATATATTTTCAGGCGCCCGGCGAAAATATTAAAGAATTTGAAGAAGACGGGGTGAAATATAAGCCAATGACGGAACCGGAGATGCTTGAAAATTTCTGGGCAGGGGCGAAAAATTATTCGGAATTCGTAACTTTCAACGGGCGCGGGTTTGACGTTCCCTTTTTAATGATCCGCTCAGCTATACATAAAATAAAGCCATCAAAAGATTTAATGGCCAATCGCTATTTGGGAAGCCAGCCCGCCACCGCAAAACACGTTGATCTCCAGGACCAACTAACCTTCTACGGAGCCCTTAGACGGAGGGGTGGATTGCACATTATGTCGAGGTCCTTCGGGATCAAAAGTCCCAAGGATTCCGGGATCAAGGGAGAAGACGTCGGCAGGCTTTTTAAAGAAAAAAAATTTGTGGATATTGCGCGCTACAATGCGGGCGATCTCTACGCCACCCGCGACTTATACTCTTACTGGAAAGATTTTCTATATTTCCAAAATGACAGATATAAATATTGAAAATGGGCTGCGAACCGACTTCATGATGTAAAAGGGTAAGGTTATATTTACGTAGCCGTCTTCTTATATTATTGTTTAACAAAGGTTAGTTTTATGCCTGAGAAAACTAATTTTTCATTAAAAAACTGGGTAAATAAGCTACCTATACCAAAAAAGCTTAATTTGGCCACGCTCATTTTAAGCGGCATGTTGGTCTTAGCCCTCTTAGGTCTGTCTTTGGGCATGTACGCGACTTCCGCGCTAAGCGCCCTCGTTTACGGCGAAGGCCTCTGGTCAAAAGCGCAAAAAGATGCCGTATACAGCCTTACCAAGTATTCTATGTCTTTTGACGAAAAGAATTATGCCGAATTCAAAGAATTTTTAAATATTCCTTTGGGAGACAGGCGAGCAAGGGAAGAATTACAAAAAGAATTTCCGGACGAACAAGTAGCCCGACAGGGGCTGTCTGAAGGAGGAAATCATCCGAAAGATATATCAAGAATAATAAACGCCATCCTCTGGTTCAAAAATGTAGGATATATGAAAGAGGCGATGCGCTACTGGCAAGAAGGAGACCATTTAATTGAAAGTCTGCGGTCGCGAGGAGACGAAATTGATGGACTAATATCAAAAATAAATAGTGGGGAGATAACAAAAAATCAAGATAAGGTCGCGGCCATAGTGCGAATAAATGAAATAATGTCTGATGTTAGCAATATAAACACCAATCTGACTTTTATTGAAAAAAGTTTTTCACAGACGCTCAGCGAAGCTTCCCGACAAATAGGGAATATATTGCTCAATATAATAATAGGAATAATTCTTCTCTTGGGTGGAATTGCCGTCATTGTTGTTACGTATATAAATAAAACTGTGGCTAGAGTAGATAGGGCAAAAAGTGAATTCGTATCCATAGCATCTCACCAATTAAGAACTCCCCTGACAACGCTAAAATGGTACAGTGGCAAACTCATGGCTGACATAGGCAAAATTAATTATGAGAAAGCTAAAGAATATGCGGCAGAGTTGAATTTCGCTACAGAAAAAATGATAGATCTAGTGGAGAATATTCTTAATGTATCGAGAATAGAGCTTGGGAAAATAGAAATAGTACCTCAAAAAATAGACATAAAACAGATATCCGAAAAAGTCTTCGAAGAACTTTCCCAGAAGATAAAGGAGAAAAAATTAAATATTGATAAACAATACGACGAGGCCACGGAAAAAATGTTCGCCGACGCCAAAATAGTGAAAATAATAATTGACAATCTCCTGTCAAACGCAATAAAATACACGCCAGAGGGAGGCGATATTTCCTTATCCATTACAGAATCGTATAATGGAAACAATGTGGTTATAAATGTAAAAGATACTGGGATTGGCATATCTAAAGACGAGCAAGTAAATATTTTTTCAAAACTTTTTCGGGCAAAAAATGCCCAGTCTACGGGAACAGGATTAGGGCTATACATGACAAAAGAACTCACCGAAAAATGCAGAGGCAGAATATGGTTCCATTCGTACGAAAATGTTGGGAGTTCGTTTTATGTGATCCTCCCAAAAATATTTGAGCGTGAAGATATTAAAATATAATATAATAATGTATGTATAAAAACCTTTTAATAATAGAAGATGAAATGCCCCTCTTAAAAATAATGATGGAGGAATTCAGCAATTCCAACATAAAAGTAATGGGGGCTTCAAACGGCAAAGAAGGGCTGAAATTCGCTCTGGACAAGCATCCGGATCTAATAGTGCTCGATCTTCTTATGCCAAAAATGGACGGCATTGCTATGCTGAAAAAGTTAAGGGAAGACGAATGGGGAAAAAACGCCTCCGTAATTATATTGACAAACCTAGAAGGAAGATCAGACGCAACGCTCGCTGCACTAGATAGCGGGGTATTCGAGTTCCTCGTAAAAACCCGGATCAGCCTTGAAGGCCTGAAGGAAAAAATAATGGAGAAGTTGGAAAAGAAATAAAAAAATGACCCGGGACGCTTTCGTAGCATCCTCGGGCCATTCGCTCTTCGCGCGATTGCGCAAGCATTAAGGAAAAATGTGGAAGGCCTCAGTCTTCCCGTTTGCATTCTTATGGGGGAAAATGGCGGTCGCATTCAGCGCTTGGCCATGGAAATACCTGCCCAGCTCGTAAAGATGCTTTTTCTGGGCAGATTCCATCAGTTCAAAACCAAGTGGTAATTCGATAAAGCCAGACAGCATGTACCACAAGCAACCCTTATGGATCGCAAGACCGAGACGGTTGGATTTAGCAACCTCGTGCAAGTGGAAGGCTAATTGTTTGCGTTCCCAATCCCACCCTAAGCAATCTTGGTGCAAAAGCCCTGCTCCGCCAGCGCGAGGCAATACGAGCGGGTTTTCAAAACCATAGTCCTCCTTGAAAATGTCCAGTGTCTCCTGCGCAAATCTTGGGTCTGGACACAGAAATATGACGGAATCAAAAATGCCATTTCTTGGACGTGGCGAGTAGCCAGTGACTCGACTGATTTCGTGCTCGCTCGTGACATTCGGATCAAACCTGTCTCTCATTTTCTTCCTCCTCCTTCAGACAGAAAAATTTAGAACAAAATTCAAGGGAACTATAGCAAAGCTATAAAATAATACAAGACTGTGGATAAAAAAATTAATACCCTTCGAGTTTTTTAGCCTTGTCGTGCTCTCGAATTTTCATCAGGGCCTTGGCCTCAATTTGTCTAATTCGTTCGCGGGTAACCCCAAATTCTTTCCCAACTTCCTCCAGTGTATGCGAAATCCCGTCGTCCAATCCGAAGCGCAAGCGCAAAATTTTCTGCTCGCGGGGAGCTAAATCGTTCAAAATATCATGGAACTGGTCGCGCAGAAGGCGGCGCGCGGCTTCCTGCGAAGGAGATAAAATCTTCTCGTCTTCTATGAAATCTCCCAACAAAGAGTCTTCGTCATCCTCGCCAACAGGCTGTTCCAAAGAAACCGTTTCCTGCGAAATTTTCTGGATATGGCGGATTTTTTCGACTTCGATATTCATCTCGGACGCAATTTCTTCCGCCAAGGGTTCGCGACCCAAATCCTGTGTGAGCCTCCGAACTACCTGCTGGTATTTCGAGATGGTCTCGATCATATGCACTGGGATGCGGATCGTCCGCGCTTGGTCAGCGAGCGCTCTTGTAATCGCCTGCCTGATCCACCAGGTCGCATAGGTTGAAAATTTAAATCCCTTTCTCCAATCGAATTTCTCGACTGCCCTGAAAAGCCCAAGATTCCCCTCTTGGATTAAATCCAAAAGCGTTAAATTCGGGGAGCGCCCGACATATTTTTTCGCGATTGAAACCACCAAGCGCAAATTCGCCTTTGCAAGCTTATTTTTTGCTTCTTGGTCTCCTTTCTCGATTTTCCTCGCAAGATCCTTTTCCTCGTCCGCGCTGATAAGGGAAATTTTTCCTATCTCCCTCAAATACATCTGCACCGAGTCCGTACTGAATTCCCCCACGCTTTCGACTTCCGCTTTAGCGCCCTTCTCTTTAACCTCCAATTTTTCTCCCTCCAAGACATATATCCCAATCTCCTCAAGCTTTCTGTATAAATCGTCGAGAAATATTATGTTGTCTTCAATATGCGGGAATAAATTTAAAATCTCAGAGTACGTAATAAAACCACGCCCCTTGCCTTTCTCCAAAAGCCCTTCCATTTTTGTTTCCGAAAACTCTTCCGATGCCTTAGTGGTTCTCGGTTTTCTCGAGGCTTTTATTTTCTTAATAACCTTTCTTATTTTTTTAAATTTGCCTCTTGCCATAAATAATTAAGTTTACGAGATGTCTCTTGAAATTCGTTCAAGTATTCCGCAAGCTTGGCGCCCTCTCCTGCGGCTTCTGTTTTTCTTATCTCTTCGGCGAGCGATTCGAGCTTCGCCCTAACAGTTTCTCTCTCGAGCTCGGAAACAAGGCTTTTTACCTCGCCTGCCATGTCGTCGGCGTCGCCATACAATAACTCCGCCTCAAGCGCGAATTTCGAAAGTGCCGCTTCAAAATCGCTCTTCCCAGCCAATACGGCCTCAAGCATTGTAGAATTCTCTTTTGAAAACAAATCTTTTAAATTTGCCTCAACTCCGAAAGAAGTTCCGGTCTTCCAGACTAGCATACCTAAAATCCTTTCTTCAACAAGGTGGCGTCGAGTCTTCAAGGCAACATCAACGAATTTAACCTCTTTTGCCTGAGAATCGCCCGCCCTGCCTGATGCCGAAATTTTCTTAATTTCTTCCCACAAGGGCTCTTCTTTAAGCTGGAGAATCTTTGCAGTTTCCTGAACCCAATGCGCTTTTTCAATTTCACTCGAAAAACGCGCAACATAAGGTAGGACGGCCGTTCGCGCTTCAGTCCGGATTTTATGCATATCGCCGCCAAATTTCTTTCCGAGGTTATCCAGGAAAAAAGCGATGATTGGTTTTGCGTTTTTTATGGCTCCAACCCAAAGCTCCGGATCCAGCGCCAATGTTTCTGCCGGGTCTTTCCCCTCCGGAACTTCAATTACATTAACTTCAAATCCTGAGTCCAAAGCTAATTCATAAGCTCTCTTGGAAGCGGTTTCTCCGGCTGTATCGTTGTCGAAAGCAAGCAGAAGCTTGGAGGCAAGCCGCTTAATGAGCAATGTATGCGCAAATCCCAAAGCTGTCCCGGAAGTTGCAACTGTATTCGTTATCCCAGCTTGGTGAGACATTAATGCATCCATCTGCCCTTCTACCACGACGCACGAATTTTCTTTTCGCACATCGTTCTTCGCGCGATCCCAAAGATAGAGTATTTTTGACTTGTCGTATAGAACTGTATTGGGCGTATTAATGTATTTGCCTTCGTTCGTCTCTTTATTAAATATTCGCCCTGAAAAACCGACAATCCGTCCGGAAGAATCCGCTATCGGAAACATTATTCTCGACCTGAATCGGTCATAATATTTTGTCCGTGAGTTGGGATTTGAGCTCGAAATCGCAAAGCCAGCTTTCCCTACCTCTTCCGCCTTGTATCCTTTTTGAGTTAAATAATTCAAGAGGTTGTCCCATCCGTCCGGGATAAAACCCAACCTGAAATTTTTTATCGTTTCATCTTTAAGCCCCCTCGTCCGGAGATAGTCCATTGCAGCGCCGCTTTTGGCAAGTCCGGATTCAAAATATTTCGTCGCGTCAAGAATGAGATTCAAAAGTTTTCTTCTTTCTCCCGAAAGCCTCGGGTCTTCCCTCCTTAAAACCACCCCTGCCCGCTCTGCAAGAATCGAAAGCGCTTCCGGAAATTCAACTCCTTCCATCATCGACACAAACCTGAAGACATCTCCTCCTGCGTTGCATCCGAAACAATGGAAAATTTCCCTCGATGGCGAAACATAAAAAGACGGGGTTTTTTCGTTATGAAAAGGGCAGACCGCTTTAAAATTGGCACCCGCCTTAGAAAGGCGGATATATGAGCCGATCAAATCGACGATATCCACCCGTTTTTTTATTTCCTCAACCGGCGAAGACATTATTTAAAACAAACTGCTTCGATATTATTGCCGTCCAAATCCAAAACGAAAGCGGCATAATAATCCGGGCTGTATTCCTGCCTGATCCCGGGAGCGCCGTTGTCCTTTCCTCCTGCTTCGAGTGCGGCTTTATGGAACTGATCAACCGCAGACTTATCCCCGACAAGTATCGCTGCGTGTTCCCTGCCCAAATTTTCTTTTCTCTCAACTATCCATAGATCGGGATTGCCTTTAACTCCCATCCCCATCACTTTGTGCTGGGGCATATCCATAACTGCCTCATACCCAAGTGGGGCTAACGCCTTAGTATAAAAATCTTTGCTTTTTTCGTAATTCGAAACGTGTATGCTTACGTGCGCGATCATATGCCGATATTATACAGCTTTCTCCTCCAATTCGCGAGCGGCCTTGCGATATGAGCAAAAATCGCAATCTTGGGAAGATTTCGGGATTTCGGAGGATTCAAGGCAAGCGTGGATTTTTTTGATGGCACCCAAAACCCAGCCGTCGTCGCCCTCATACGGAATTATTTTGACGTTAAACTCCAATTTCCCATCAAAGGCTTCTTTGTCCGCATCTCCATTGGCATAAACAAAGTATCCCGTGTCAGAAACTTTAAAATCATTTTTTCGAAATAGCCACTGGTATATTTCCATCTGCCGCTTGTATCCAATCTGCCAATCCGAATCTAAGTTTACCTCTCCGTCTTTAGAAGTCGCTTTGTAATCGACTATATTTAACTCCCCCTTCTGATTTACCCAGACATCGTCAATCGCTCCCTTGATGATAAAATTCATTTCCGGATCTAAATATTTTATTCCTCCGCCCAATGCATCCCGCCACTCGTCTATTTTTTTATGCTTGTAGGGAACGAGGTCTAATTTATACGCTTTCATCAGCGGATGCGCCGTCGCTTTCGCACGGTGCGTATCAAATTCTTTTTTCAATAATTTATCCACCGCGGAATTCAAGCTGAACGGGAACCCCGGAGGCTGCCCGACGCCCAGGCGCCTGTCTAAATAAAAACAGCACGGGCAATTCAAGAATAAGTCTATCTTGGAACGGCTTAATTCATACGGAACGTCTGAGTCCGGGTCATACAGATTCCTTTTTCGCTTGGCATTATAGAATTTGGACATTGTATCTAAAGTATATAATATAAGGGTATGGCTAGCTATTCCATAGAAGATGAAGGAAAAGACGGCCGGTGGGGACCCCTATTCTCGCGCCCCCATTATTACGGTGATGTAGTCCGGAAGCTTTTCGTTGCTGGGGATGCTGTAATGATCCTAACTTACCCATTCTTTACGGAGAAGATATTTTTTTCGACAACTATTTCGATACTTGTAATCGTATTTATCGGAGCGATAGCTGGGTTTCTTAGCCCGAGGCAAAAGTGGGCAAGTTCTATAACGTTTATTATCTCGATCTGCGCCCTTTCGGTTTTTGAATATCATGCCGCGACGGCGCTTACCGGAGAAAATAAAAACCTGTTCAGTTTATTTTTCTGGACAAACCAGGTTCTAGCGGTAATCTTTTTTATGTCTCTTTATTACAGCGCAAAAACCATCCGCGGGTTTTATTCAAATAAAACCTAGATCGTTGCGAATCCTCCGGCCTGTATCTCCCAAAGCCGCTGATAAGTTCCTTTCTGCGCTTTGAGCAACTCCTCGTGTCTTCCTTCTTCTATAATTTTGCCATTTTCAATGACAACAATCCTATCCATCTGCATGATCGTGGACAAACGGTGCGCGATGACTATTGTTGTGCGATTTTGCATTAATTTTTTTAGCGAATCCTGAATAAACATTTCACTTTCACTATCCAAAGACGAAGTTGCTTCATCCAAAACCAATATAGGGGCTTTTTTTAGAATCGCCCTAGCTATAGCCACACGCTGCCTCTCTCCACCGGAAAGTTTGATCCCACGCTCCCCAACTAAAGTATTATATCCTTGACGAAAAGAGGATATGAACTCATGCGCGTGCGCCGCTTTAGCAGCTTCCACTACTTCTTCATTACTCGCTTCGGGTTTCGCGTAACGCATATTCTCCATTAAACTCCTGTGAAATAAAATAGGGTCTTGCGGGACAAGCGCTATTTTACCCCTCAAAGAATCCTGCGTCACTCTGGAAATATCCTGCCCATCTATTAAAATTTTGCCAGCGCGCAAGTCGTAAAAACGAAAAAGAAGCTTCGCAATAGTGGATTTTCCTCCTCCGGATGGTCCGATAAGCGCAACTCGCTCTCCCGGTTTTATTTTCAGTTTAAAATTATTAAGCACTGCTCCTTCATCGTGATACCCGAACGAAACATTCTCGAAATTGATTTCCCCTTTTTCCACTTCAAGCGGCCTTGCTCCAATGGAGTCAGTAATCCCGTGCGGCTGCAACAAAAGTTCCGTCATCTCATTCGCGTCAGCGAGGGACTCATATATATTTCGTATATTCCGGCCCGTGCTCCAGAGCTTATCGAATATGCGCAAGAGATACATTTGCAAAAGCGCGATATCTCCGACCATTAGAGTCCCGCGGCTCCACATAATAACCGCGAAATACATAACAAAAAATTCTGCAATTATCATAAAAATGCTTTGTATAATATCTCCCACAGTTCCCATATCCCAGCTCTTTTTTCTTGCCCTAAATTGTTCATCAATGACTTTAGAAAAGCGCTCATATTCAAAAGGGTATTGCGCGAATGATTTTATATTCACATTATTCGTAATCGTGTCAGCGAGTTGGCCAGTTGTCCTTGTGTCGGCTTCGGCGCGGCGAATGTCGTACTGCAACCTGAATCGAGAAAAGATAAACACGTATAATAACACCGCGGCACACCAAGCAGTCATAATTAATCCAAACGTTCGGTACTGCCACAGAAGAACAAAAAGAATCATACCAGTATCCAAAAAAGACCTGCCCAAATCAAAAACTAATTGATCGGTAATTTGTTCAAATGCCCGCTCGAATCGTTTTACCTTTGTTACCAAACTCCCAACAAAATTTGAAGTGAAAAAACCATACGAATGCTGTTGCAGATATTGATAGCATGTATTCATCAGATTACCCATGACTCTCGCCTGAAAAAAATTATTGACGAAATTCATGACTCGCCAAAATACAATCCTCGCGATGTTAGCGATCAAAACAAGCACAACTACATGTATTGCCAGCGCAAGATTATTATGAGCATTCGCAGAAGTAAGCAGATTAATCAGATCTCGGTACAAAAGCGGGATATACGTCTGAATGAACGTCACGACAAGAATACTGACAATAAGCACTGTTACTTGCCAGCGGTATTTGCGGCTATGCCGCCAAAATATTTTTAGTGTTTCTCTGGTGAGTTTATACATAAAGTCCCAATGCAAAAGATTATCGCATATTTTAAGATTATTTTCAATTAATAAAAGCGTTTATGGCGTTATGATTTCGAGCAAATTCCGCACGTGTCACATAAATTTTTGCCTCTTTGAAACACTGTTATCGCTTTTTGAAGCGGGAGGATTGAGAGAAAATATCGAAAATCGGCAAATTTGCGCAGAAGCCAGCCAATCGATCCATAAAAAGTAGCGAAACCGAGAGACACGGCAGCCCACCCCGGGCCGACGGGCAACGCGTAATAAACTCTTTTTTGTTGATATGTTTTCAGTGGTTTATTCGTTATCAAGCATGAGATATTCTCCGCAACCGCTTGTCCATCGTAAATTGCAGTTTGGGCCATACCGGAATTTTCCGTAGCGGCGCCATCCCCAACAACAAAAACGTTTTCAAATCCTTTTGCGCGCAGAAATTCATCAACAATTACTCTTCCCCTTTGATCAAGCAGGAGACTATTAACATTTTTATATAAAAAATTAGGTTTCACGCCGGCAGTCCATATCACGGTCTCAGTTTTCATTGTCATTCCCCTAATACTGATCTGTTCCATTTCTTCTTTGGTCATAGCCCTGTTGGTAAAAATGTTGACTCCTATATGCCGCAGTCTGTGAGCAATTTTTATTGATAGGCGTTCAGGTAAAGCAGGCAGTATCCTTGGCGCCGCCTCGATAAGATCAACAGAGATTAATGACTGGTCAACTTCATATTCTTTAGACAATCGCTTCATAAATAGGGCAAGTTCCCCGGCAAGTTCGACCCCGCTTGGCCCAGCGCCGACAACTACAACCTGCAGAAGACATATTTTTTTGTCCAAATTATCCTTCGCATCTTTGCATTCGGCAAAAAGATTATGCAGATGCATTTTTAAGCGCATCGCCTCGGAGATGGATTTAAAGCCAAAAGAAAACTTTTCAAGTCCGGGGATATCGAAATAGGCGCTTTCTGAACCGAGTGCCAAAACCAAATAATCGAATTGATAGTCAGTGCCGGATGCGCCCCTTGCGACTTTTTTAAGGAAGTCGATGCTTTTAATCAAGTCGACCATAAACGCAATATTTTTTTTCTCAAATATCTCCTTAATCGGTATGCAAACTTCGAGAGGCGATCGCCCCGTTACGACGCGGTAAAGAGCGGGCTTATATTCGAAGTGTGGCTTGTCGGAAACAAGCAATATCTTTGCATTTGGAATTTTTTCTTCTTCCAGGGCGAGGGCCGCGGATATTCCCCCAAAACCGCCTCCAACGACAAGTATTTTTTTTGTTTCTTTTTCCATTACTTTAAAGTCCATTAAGTTTTTTTGGAATTCAATATTCTATTGATTTTTGTTGTCTATGCGGAATAATTGATGAAGCCAGCACCAGCCCAGAAAACTCTCTACAAGCGCAATCCAGCCAATAATGGCAATAAGCAAATTGGCCCAATCGGCATTAAACTGCGGAGCCAACGGGCTAAGCCACCAGAAAGCGAGCGCGAACCGTAAAATTCTGTCCAATTTCCCTAGATTTTGACTCATATAATTTTTATTTATTTGATAATGTATAAATTCTGATCAGCTCTTTGACCGCTTTCTCATTGTTAGCCTTGCTTTGCATCTGGCGTTTTACATGCGTCCGCAGATGATTCTCGAGGAGAAAAGCGCCAAGACTCTTGATCGACCTTTGGATGGAGAGAGACTGCTCCAAGAGTTCGGGGCAGTATTTTTCTTTCTCAATAGCTTTAATAAGGCCATCGAGCTGGCCGCGAATGATTTTTGCGCGATGGACTGCCCTCTTTTTTAACTTTTGATCTACCATAAATATACCCTATACCCCCACCCCCTATTTGTCAAATCAAAAGCTGTGGACAATTATGCTTCCTTATCTATTGCGCAAATGGTTCCGGTGATCGATTTTTGTTTGACTTGATGAAATCTAAAATTATTTGCTCGTCAAACTTCTCCAACTTCAATAGACGCTCCCACGACGCTAAAACAATCGGAGCATCATTTTTTGCCCTAGGTTCAACAATGACCTTCGATTGAGATTTGGCAATTTTTTCCAGCGCGGCTATTGTCGAATCATCAATACCAACATAAGAAATCCAGATTCCACCATGTTCAAGATTATGTATGAGCTGTTCGTCAGGCAACTCAGCTTGGGACACTCCCCACCTGCTAGGTTGTTCATAATGCGGGCCTGATGTAGGAGGATTTGAATTATACGCCTCATGACTTGCTCCGACTGCAATGTGCTCTCGCCCTTGGCTAGGAAACGATTCACCAATCGGTTGTTTTACACCTCCGTCCTGGCGCGACAGAATCACTAAACCATAAATGGCTCCGACTGCAACAAGTATGCCAATGCTCCATTTCAGAGACTTTTTCATTTTCTTTTTTCGTCTTGATAATCCCTGCTCGTCATTCTTTTCCTGACGGCGAAGCTGTCTTTGTTCTTTTTTGCTTAATTGTTCGTTTGATTTTATTTCTTCCATAAATTTTTATAAATTTTATATCCCACATCCGCTTTGTTCGCGTTGTGGGGCGACAGTTCCCCCAGTGTCGACACCGCAACCGCTTCCTCCTCCCTGCCCTTGAGGCACTGTGACTTGAGACGCGATTTTCGCGAATCCCGACGCGCTGGAATAACCCGTGCCGAGTATTTCCTTAGGATTCACGTCTTCCCAATCAATACCTTTCTCTTTCATATAGGCCGCTATTGTGAGATATTCATTTGGGAACCAGTAAGAATTAACAGCTAAAGCAGTTTTCCACATGTCTTCTTCGTTTACTCCTTGCGAAGCCATCAGCTCTAAAAGTCCAAGCATGGCCATGCCGTGATTGCAATCCGGGAAATGGGTTGAGTTATCGCAGCACGGCCTGTATATGCCCCTCGATATTTTATCCACCAACGCCTGCTGTTCCCTTGTCAACTCAAAAAACTGATGGCGGCTATAGTGGTTCATTGCATTGCCTTGGGCAATCGTCCACCCCCCGGTTGAAGCAAAATTCCCAGCGCCACCGTATCTTAGATCTGCCATCTCTCCTGAATCCAAAATAGGATTTTTATTTGCAAGCCCCAGCGCCCAGAAAAGATTCAACAGATAACCGGCATTTTCATTTGTTATTTTGAGCTGTCCATTATTTTCCCCCAAAAGCAGGCTGGCGTATTCGTCAGTAAAAGCGCCTCTTCTTTCATATACCGCCCTGAATTTTTCGGCGTCAATCGCCCCCACACTGACAAGTTCTGCTCCAAGATCTCCCCAGCTAACCGGCAAGATAACGCCCGCAGACGGCAATATTTTTTCCTCCAATTCCGTTCTAGCTATTTTTTCCGGAGCGCGCGGATTTTTCAGCTCCGCCGCGTATATCCACGCGCCTGAAATAATAAGAGCCGAAAAAAGGATACTCGACGGCAATAAATGATCCAATGTTTTTTTCTCTGTCTCGTTTTCCATATTTTTGTTATTTTAAGCCATTATTTTAGCCAGCCAGTTATTGTCTGGACAAGCTGGTTAAGGTAAATATTTATTTTTATTTGGAATTCTCCTCCGCCCATCGCAAGCTGGTTTGTTGCCGCGAGATATAGAATGAAAACGCCCATCAAAAAGAAAGTTGCGCCCGATAACAAATCAGCTATTGCAAGACTTATTTGTCTTCTGCCAATTGAATAAGATAGGCGTTTATTTGATTCCATTAGTTTTTGGGTAAAGTCGTTTTTATCCAGCAGATATGCAATCAGGAAAAGAGGGGCGACCATTCCAAAAACATAGGCAATGGCATAAATCCCTCCCCAAAAAATGGAATTGGGCAATATCGACAAAGCAATAACACCGGCCAAAACCGGAGCGCAACACATAGTCGCAAATCCGGAAAAAATGCCCAGCGTAAAGACGGAACTGGCGTTATTAATTTTTAATTTCGGATGGACTGAAAACGGCATTGAAAAATGCCGTCCAAGCAACATTGATGCGCCGAGAAATAAAAAGAATACTCCACCGACAACGAATATCTGATCGTGGTATTTGCTGATTAGTTTCCCCAACCCAGCCGCCCCCATACCAATGGGCAAGAACACCGCGAGAAGTCCAAGGAAAAATACGGATGTCATTAGAAATACCTTCCTCCTTTCCCTGAAAATAGAACCAAGATATGACGGCAATAAGACCGTGATGCAGCATGGCGCGAACAGCGCTGCAATTCCGGCGATAAATGCGGTTATGAGCGACGCGATGATTAATGTTTCCATATTTATTTAAGTTTTGCGATTTCTTTAATCAATTGGTCGTTGGCAAGGGCCATATTTGGGTCATCCAGAGTAAATCTGATTATCCCGTCTTTATCGATAATGAAATAAGTATGGCCGGGTAAACCGCCTGCGTGCATCGATGAATTTAGATATAACACATCATACGCTTTGGACACGGAGCGCGCGGTGTCAAATAGAATTTTGGACTTCGCCAGATTCGGCGACTTGCTTACAATGTTCTGCCATTGGCTTTTAGGATCAATCACGATCGATAAGGCGACTGCGCCCTCGGCGTCAAATCTGGAATCATTGCCGAGCTCCGCTATCTGGTCCCAGCAAGCCGGATAGCACATTGCTCCCTCATTAAAGAAAAGAACAACATTTTTACCCAGATAACTACTCAACCTAACAGGCTCGCCGTCAATGCTTTCAAGTTCAAAGTCGGGAGCTTTTTGACCGACTGCTTCTTTGAAATAAATTTTTTCTTTTGGCTCCTGGACAATAGTGTTTTTTGCCTTAGAGTTTTCTCTGCTGTTGGAAAATAAAATTAATCCGCCGATGGCAGCCGCAGCCACAATGCCTATAATTATAGTTTTTTTATCCATGATGTTGGTTAAAATTAGTAAACAAAAAATCCTCTTAAAAGAGGACGGCAGGCGCACAATATAAGACTCGTTCGACGAACGGTTTTATATAGGCGCCCAGAGAGTGGTTGGGCTATTCTCGAGAAGAGCTAGCCAGCGAGTAAATTCTAGTTTAAATGGAGGAGAAAATGATCCAAAAAATCGCCTGCGGTTATCATACTTCGAGAGCGTGGGCAGAGCTGGATAAATGCCGATGCCAATTCCGGAAGCGACAATCAAAAGGGAAACAAAAAATAGGAGTACAAAATTCGCGACATTATTTCCGAAAACCGCAGTTGAAAAAATTCTAAAAGCATTCAAATGAAAAGCAATATACGGCAGAGCGTCACTCACCTTCTGGCAATTAAATCTTTGGCTGGCCACTGCAATGCAGACATCGTGACCATGTTCTGCACTAATCATTGGGAACAAACCGAAAACAGCGACTCCGATAAAACTTAATACAAGCAAGGCGATAAAAACAGATCTCATGATTTTTCTATTATATGCCTGAATTGCAAGAAAAGCAACCAATTTATTTTTTGCTTAATCAAAACGGACCTGGAAATTATACATCCCCATTGAGCAGAGGCCCTGCAAAGTTGATCCTGATTTTTGCGCGGGCAATTCAATTTCCGTAATTCCAGAAGGAGTCAAGATCGCCCTATATCCGATACTTGGTATCGTGAGGGCTGACGAACAATCAAACGTTCCTCGAGTCTGTACTCGCAAAATTGTCGGTATTCCCGCTTTTGCCACCGATACTTTTGGCGAATATCCCCCTTTTGCACCTATCTCAATAATTTGTTTCCCGTCAACTATAGAAACGTTATCCTCCGGCAGATTAATTTCTGAGCCATTTTTATAACTCGCATAAAAAACAGCCCCAAGAATGAGGAGTCCAGCGGCGATAATAGAAATAACGGTGGCTTTCATATGATTAGTTTACTAAAAATTAAAGATTGGCGGTATCGCACCGATCGCCACCAAGCTATTGATAAGGTTAAAGAGAGCAAAGAAAATTACCACAAGCCCGGCGGTTTTGAAAAAGATTCCAGATTTTATTTTGTCGTGTATGCCAAGCGAGGTAAAGCTCAAGAGGGCTAACACTGGAAATGTGCCGAGCGCGAAGACAAACATTGTTAAAGCTCCTGTCAAAAAGTTGCCGGTTGATAGCGTATAGATTTGCATCGATTGCGTAAACCCGCACGGAAGAAAAAATGTGACAATGCCGAGCAAAACCGGGGTCAGCATATGATTGATTTTTTTGACTTCCAATAAATGGCCCGAAAGAAATTTCGGCAAGGTCGGCTGCAATTTCCGCGCCCACGGAAAAATATCGAGCAAATTTATGCCGAGTATGAGCATGACTATGGCTATAATAAAGCTTAAGGCAAAAGCGCCTGCTCCTCCGAGCTGAAAAGCGGATCCGATGGCTCCTATGGCCCCACCTAAGAGGGAAAAGGCGACGAGGCGTCCAGCATGAAATAGAACTTGAGGCCTAATAGCATCGCCTTCCTTTGCAAAATTTGCCGAGACGGAAAGGATAAGTCCGCCGACGACAGCCATGCATGTTGAAAGCGACGCGATAATCCCAATTAAAAATGCTGTACCGTAGGAAACATTTCCTGAACTAACGAGATTAACAATACCGATTTTCTGCAGAAATATGAATAGTGCAACAAAACCTAAGGCGATGGGTACCGCCAATTTTAAATCCGCCCATTTGGCCGTATGTTTTTGTTTCTCGATAGAAAGTGTATAGCCGTGCGGCCTTAATACTTCGCTTAAATCTCTCGCGATGTGTTCCGGTTCTTTGTCGCCGAAATTGCCCGTCACTTCGACATTGAGATTATTAAGCGACGCTTTTACATAAGACACTTCTGGTACTTCGCGAAGCTCGCTTTCGGTTAGCAAAACACAGGCGTTGCAGTGCATCCCGTTGACGTGGAAAGTATATTTTTTCTTCTCTTGGTTCATAAGGTTTTTGCTTTAATTCGTAATGAGTTAGACACAACGGAAACGCTTGAAAGCGCCATAGCGAGTCCCGCGATTACGGGCGATAACATCCAGCCGAAAAACGGGTAAAGAACTCCGGCCGCAAGAGGAATGCCGACTATATTATAAACGAAAGCCCAAAATAGATTCTGCTTGATCCCCCGCATTGTCATTTTTGAAAGCTTGATTGCTTTCACAAGCTTTGAGATGTCGCCATGTAAAAGCGTGATCCCGGCGGACTCAATCGCCACGTCCGTTCCGGTACTCATGGCAATCCCGACATCAGCCTGCGCTAACGCAGGGGCGTCATTTACTCCGTCGCCCGCCATCGCCACCACACTCCCCTCCAATTGAAGTTCTTTTATTTTTTTCAACTTGTCCTCCGGTAAAACTTCTGCCACAACATCGTCAATTCCAACTTCCCTTGCGATAGAAAGCGCAGTATTTCTGTCATCGCCCGTAAGCATTACGACTTTAATTCCGAGTTGGTGGAGTTTTTTGATTGCGTCTGGAGCTTCCGCTTTAATCGCGTCCGCTACCATAACAACTCCTATAACTTCTTGCTTGGTCGCCAAAATAACAGGCGTTTTGCCTTGAGATGCCTCTTTTTCGAGTTCCGTCCTGTCAAACGAAAGATTAAGATCTGCGATAAATTTTATATTGCCCGCAAAAAATTCTGTTCCATTAATTAACCCCTTAAGCCCCTTTCCTTTTACGCTTTCGAAATGTTCTGAATCTAAAATTGGGATTTTCTTGGCTCTAGCGTATTTGATAATCGCGTGCGCGATCGGATGTTCGGATTTGCTCTCAAGTGACGCGAGAATGGAAATAATTTCATTCTCGCTTTTTTTTGAAAGGTTTCTTATGCTTACTAATTCCGGTTTCCCTTTCGTAATAGTGCCCGTTTTATCCGCCACAATAGCGTCCACAAGGTGAAGTTTTTGGAGCGTCGCCGCGTCTTTTATAAGAATCCCTTCTTTTGCCCCTTTCCCAACTCCGACGATAATCGCAGTCGGCGTCGCGAGTCCCAGGGCACACGGGCAAGCAATCACCAGAATACCCACAAACGAAGTTAGACCGAACGAAAGAGCCTGCGAAAAACCGAGATATGAAGCGCCCACGAAAAGCCATACGCCGAGAGTGATAAATGCAATGACAAGTACGATCGGGACAAATACGGCGGAAATTTTATCGGCGAGAGCTTGAATGGGAGCACGGCTTCCCTGGGCTTCCTCAACCATACTGATAATATGCGCGAGCAAAGTCTCCGAACCAACTTTTGTTGCCTTAAATTTGAATGATCCGGTGGTATTGATTGTTCCGGCAACTACCATATCGCCAATATTTTTTTCCGCCGGCATCGGCTCGCCTGTAACCATAGATTCATCTATATAAGAATTTCCTTCGGTAATAACGCCATCAACTGGTATTTTCGCCCCCGGCTTTACAATCAAAAGATCTCTCTTAACCACTTGATTGAGTTCTACTTCCAGCTCTTTGCCGTCTCTTGAAACTATTGCGGTCTTCGCCTGCAAATTAAGAAGTTTTTCGATCGCGTCTCCGGTCTTGAGTTTTGACATGGCTTCTAGATATTTGCCGAGGGCGATGAAGGTTATTACGATAATCGTGACGTCAAAATAAGTATATTCTACATTTATGTAAGGTTGGAGCGCTTCTTTAAAAGCAACAACTGCGAAACTATAAACAAACGCGGCCGATGTTCCAATCCCGATTAAGGTATCCATATTTGCCTTGCCGTACCTAAGGAATCGATAAAAACCAAGGAGATACGGTTTACCAACTACCAACAAGACATATGTAGCCATCAAAAGCAAAAGATATTTAAAGAATATGTTCAAAACTTCGCCGGGCATGGCAACAAATTTTAACTTTGCCAATATATCCCAGCCCATGACAAAAAAACTGAATGCGGCGAGAGGGATTGCTGAAAGTATTTTCCCTCTCATCTCTCCGATCTCTTTGAGTTTTTCGGCCTTCGATTGGTTAAGCCCAAGATGCAGGGCATGTTCTTCCGCTGACATCCCCATCGACTTCGCCGTTTCTGTTTCCAGAGAATATCCTAATGGTTCTATATGTTTAGAAAGGTCTCGCGGATTGGTTTTCGAATCGTCAAAAGAGATTTTGGCCTTTTCGGTGGCGTAGTTTACTTCAGCAAAATCGACTCCCTCAATCTTTTTTAAAGTCTTCTCAATAATGGAAGAGCATGAAGCGCAGTGCATTCCGATTACTCTATAAGTTTCTGTTTTCATAATTTTATTTCCTTTTAAGTTTATATACTTTGAGAATTTCTTTCTTGGCTTTGTTCATTTGTCCGGATTTAACTTGGCTTAAAATGCATCCGCCCAAATGGTTTTCAAGCAACAAATCTTCGACATTCGAGAGGCCTTGCTTGACAGCGGATGTTTGGGCGATTATGTCTATGCAGTAAATATCCCTCTCGACCATCTCTTGAAGGCCGCGCACTTGCCCCTCAATAATCTTAAGTCGGCGAATAAGCCTATTCTTGCTTTTACCTTCCATATATTTCATAAATACATATTATACCCCCTAGGGGGTATATGTCAAATAACTGCTGCGAGCTTAATTATTTCGCGTAAACAAAATACAACCTCCCGCCAAAATCATCCGTGAAGAAAAAGGAATTCTCGTCGTATTGGAATACGTGGACTGGACGCCCAAAACGCTTCTCTCCTTCGCCAAGGAAGCCCTTCATGAAAACTTCTTGCTTCCCGTCCAACGTCACGCGCAAAATATTGTACCCGTTTCTAATTTCCACTTTATGAGAACCGTGTTGAGCAACAAGAAAAGCTTTGTTTATAAGCGGATGCGTTTTTTCAAAATAAGTAATCCCGAGTGGTGCGGTGTGTGGCCCGAACGACGCGAACGACATAGGAACGTTTTCGCAGGGGATGGGCTCCTGCTTCCATTTCCAGCTTAATTCCTTGTGCTTCTTGCCCCCGGACTCGTAACAATAAGGCCAGCCGTAGTTTTCGCCTTCAACAAGTTTATACATCACATCGTCGGGCACATCGGCGCCTAAGTGGTCCACACCGTTTTCCGTTGCATATAAGGCATCTTCGGCCCAAGCAATTCCCACGGCATTTTTTAAACCGTCCGCGTATACACGCTGATTTTTACCGTCAGGATCCATAGCGAGAATCATCGCGCGTTTATCGCCTTGGGCTTCCTCGCAAACATTGCACCCGCTCCCAACGGATACATATAAGAGGTCGTTGTGAAATAATATAGTGCGGGTGACGTGCCAAACGATGCCTAAAGCGGTTGGATTTTGCTTATTTGGGAACAAGGCGACTGTCTCCGGCTTGGCCGTCGGCGCTTTATCCCCGGGACTATACGGATACCGGATAAGCTTCTCGGTGAGCGCTATATAAATCCAACTCTTGCCATTGCTATCGGCATAGAATTCTACGCTATTCGGGCCACGAAGCCCAGAGAGATAAACAGATTTTGATTTAAATTTGTGGGTTTCTTTATCAAAATCTTCCAAAATAATAATCCTGCCTTCCCGACTTAGATTCCAGTCAACCATATCGGGAATAAAAAGTCTTTTGTCCGGACTCATTGCTATAAAACGGGCCTTCCCTAATCCCTCGGCCGCGACGGCCAGATCGAACTCTGAAGCAAGCTCATATGTCGCTTCGGAGCCGTTTGCAAACGTAACCGTTCTCTGCTCAAGCTTGATTGGAGTTGAATTATCGATTTTATTGCTAAAAATATTCAGTAAAGAATTATCGTCCTTATCATTTAATTCCCCTTCCTTCTGTAAACCAAAATATCCAGCTATGCCCAAAACCAAAACTGCCGCAATTATCAGAATAAACGTTGATATTGCGCTAAATCCTTTTTTGTTTTGCATATTGCAATTTTAATACAGCTAAACTTTTACGGCAAATTCTAAAAGCCCAAATAGAAAACGGGGAAACAAGCCGCAAGCGCGGCAATAATTTGAATTTCGATTTCTGGCGGTATTCATTGTACAAAGTTCGAATGTATTTTGAAAGCAACCCTGATACCGACTAATCGCACGCGCGGAGCGCGTGGTGACTCGAAACTGCCTCGTACGCTCGTATCGTTCCGCCACTGCCTCGCAGAGCCTCGGCAACCCCGAAAGAAAAACACTCCTTGCTTTCTTGATTTGGCGGGGGTGAAATTTCTTTTGAAAAAGGAAAGGGTGTTTTTCTTTCGGGGTTCTGCCTTCCAAGTATTCAGGCAGGTGGCGGAACAATGCGGACGAAGTTTTGGCAAAACTATTTTTTGGGGAAAGGATTTGCCAAAACTTCGGCTCATTTGTTTTTGAATTCGGATGTCGCAAATGGAAAAGGAGGGGTTTGGGGAGGAATTTTCCATTTGCTCCTCTGTTTTCTTTTGGCGAAATTCGGGCATTGAGAAAAGAATGGGAAGTTGTTATAATTGATTTGCAAGTCATATAAGTATTATATCACTTTCCATACATTATAATCTACTATGTCCACAATAGGCAAGAACATCAAACGATACAGACAAGAAAAAGGGCTTTCGCAAGATAAGCTGTCTAAACTTGCTGATTTGTCGCTCAATACGGTTGTTAAGATAGAGTTAGATGAAAGCCCTAACCCTACCATTGAGACAATCCAAAGGATTGCGAAAGCCCTTGGGGTTTCGGTTGATGGTTTGTTGACATAAATTTTATGAAAACCAATGATGATATAAAAAAATTAGGGAATGATGAACACAAAATATTTCTTGGCGATGCTCTTTTGGCATTGAACGAAATCGAGGACAATTCAATTGATTTAATTTTTGCTGATCCTCCATATAACATCGGTAAAAATTTTAATGGCAAAATAGATAAATGGGAAAAAGACGAGGATTATCTCAATTGGTGTTATGAGTGGCTTGATTTGTGTGTAAAAAAATTAAAACCACACGGCAGTTTCTATGTGATGACCTCTACACAATTTATGCCTTTCTTTGATATTTTTCTAAGGCAAAAATTAGATATTCTCTCAAGATTGGTTTGGTCTTATGATAGTTCTGGAGTACAGGCAAAAAATTATTATGGTTCTATGTACGAACCGATACTATTCTGCGTTAAGGATAAGGAAAACTATACTTTTAATAAAAACGATATTCTCGTTGAGGCGAAAACTGGGGCAAAAAGAAAATTGATTGATTACAGAAAAAATCCTCCGAAAGTTTATAATTCCGAAAAAGTTCCGGGGAATGTTTGGGAATTTTCTAGAGTTAGATATCGAATGGATGAATATGAAAATCACCCGACACAGAAGCCTGTCGCTTTGCTTGAACGCATTATTAAAGCCAGCTCAAAAAAAGGAGATCTAATTTTAGACCCTTTTTCTGGTAGCTTTACCACTTCCTTTGTTGCTAAAACATTAGGCAGAAAATCGATAGGTATAGAACTACAGGAGGATTACGCAAAAATTGGATTGAGGAGGCTTGATTTGCAGAAAGAGTATAATGGTCAAAAGTTAATTAAAGAGGCTAGAACATTTGAGAGCGGACAAGTTGAACTAGAGGGCAAATTAAGCCTCTTTACTGTATAACAATATGGAAAATCAATTCACAGATACAATAAAAGAAATACTGCATAATCACTTTGGCGATACTGCGCCAGAGATTCTTGAGAAAAGCCAATTGTTGCAGTACATAGAATTAAAAACACGCTCTGCAAATAAGGGCGCTAAAGCTCGCGGAAGTTTCGCAAATCTTTATGCAATTTATGTTGTTGTGGAGGACTACATGGCAAAAGGTTTTGAAAAGAAAAGTGGTTATGCAAAATATGAAGGAGCAGAGTTTGTAAAACTCTTCAAAAGACAGCGGGAGCTACCTTTTGGTGCAAAACTTCAAAATCACGCACTAAATAATCGGATGAACTCAGAATTTCAAAAATTCTTTCCCAATTCAGAATATGTGCCGATTCTAAGAAATCTTGAAACCAATAGATATTGGATCAATGAAAATCTATTAAAAATAGGTCTTGGAAAAAAGTCATATAACATATCTGGGGTAGTAATAGAAATTATTGATAAATACGGACAAATTAAACGCGACGCCTTTGAACAATTTATAAAATCTTGTGTTGAGCTACAGAATATACAAAATAAAAACCCACAAGATGTTGAGAAATTTATTTTAGGATTACTAGCACCAAATGTGGATGCGCGACTTTTTGAAATAGTAAGTTATGCAATTCTAAAATATTTCTATCATGATCAAAAATTGTACTGGGGTTTTGAGATCGATAAATTAAAAGAGGATAACTTAACTCTTTACAAAACTGGGAGAACAAATGCTAATGATGGTGGCATTGATTTTGTAATGAAACCACTTGGAAGATTTTTTCAAGTTACAGAAACTTTGGATGTTAAAAAGTATTTCCTTGATATAGATAAAACTCATAGATACCCGATAACCTTTGTTATAAAATCTGAAGAATCGCCAGAAAAACTAATTGCGGGAATTCGTGAAAATGCAAACCGTATCTATACGGTAAAAGCGATTGTAGAAAAATACATGGAGTGCATTGAGGAAGTGATAAACATCAATCGGCTTCAAGATTGTTTTATCAAAGCGGTTAAACAGGGATATTTAACAAATATTCTTGATGAGATAGTTTTGCAAAGTAAGGTTGAGTTTAACTATCAAGACGAGGAGGAAGAGGACGAAGAATAAAAAGAATTTCATGAAACTTAATCGCGTAGAAATAAAGAATTTTAGATCAATCAAGGACATAACGGTTAATTTTGAACCGGCTTGCCGTGTTCTCGTTGGCATCAATGAATCTGGAAAATCAAATATTCTGAATGCTCTCGCGTTTCTAGGTGAGGATTACAAACCTGTAAAGAAAGACGACCTGCGGGAAGCGTTGCCAGACGAAGAACCAATAACGGAATCTACTATCAGATTTGTTTTTAGATTTGAGAAAGAAGAGTCAGACGAACTCCTTGAAACAATTTCTGCAAAAATCGCTGCGGACATAAAGAATCCAGAAATTGTTTCAACTACAAAATCTTTAACTCTGAAAGAATTTTGCGATGCACTCCATGAAGGACTTTATAAGGCGGATATTCTGAAGGAAACTAAATCCTTTAGCTATTGATTGCAAGGTACCCCTTTTTTAAGACAGAAAATCAACTAATTAATTTCATTTTAACTTGAAGCGATTTTTTTAGCAAATTCTCTAGGCGACATTTTTAATACGGTTTGGATTCTG
>Ga0209324_10000457_pt1 | contig 28502 bp, 47 predicted proteins | sample Rifsed19ft3_FD_184015 | JGI IMG/M metagenome (GOLD analysis project Ga0209324, IMG submission 184015) | Soil microbial communities from Rifle, Colorado, USA - sediment 19ft 3 (version 2) | ecosystem: Environmental > Terrestrial > Deep subsurface > Rock core/Sediment | place: Rifle, Colorado...
CCCGAGGCTGATGTTCCTTGGGAACCGCAGCACCAATGAATTGATAGAATGCTTCTCTCTGACTCATCCAACACCAGCCTTAAAAGCCCTTCCCCCACTCGCAGGAACCTCGCTCGGATGATATTCTGCTCTCCACGCCTCTCTCTCGGCCCCACTATACATGGCCGCAAAAGCAGCAGCCTTGTCCGGTTCAGTCAGATGCATCCAGCCCTCTGCAATTGCCCCATAGATCAATACATGATCCCATAAAGACGACAAACACGAGTAATTTGAAGTTGGATCAACCACAAGTTGTGTGGCTTTCTTGCGGTAGCCTACCCTAAGATCCACCGCACTCGATGGAGTTGGGAAGAACGTAAGTTTCTTAATATCTCCAGTTGTGGTCACATCCGAGACAAAATAATGGGTTGGAATTCCAGTTGTTCCAACAGAGCTAATCCATAAGTCATAATCAGTCCCATCGCATTTCTTTAAATCAAACTTGGTGGTCGTATTTGTAACATTCTCAATATAAAGAACATCCGTACCAGACATCGTATATTCTGCAATACTTGCCGTTGTGGTAATCGTCTCATTCTTGCAGAACTCTGTGAAGTCCTTGGTTGCGGTGATTCTCATCAGAGTCTGGTTCAACCACTGGAGAATAAAGTCATTTGACACCAGGAGCGCATCAGGATTGCCAAGAGCAGACTTGACTCTATCTATCATCGTCTGAGCATTAAGTTGCCCCATTAGACATCCTCCGTTGGGATCACATGCGATGCCTGATCCTGGCCCTCCCTGGGAGTCACCACGCCCTCCCAGTTCTCTTGCACAAGTTCCCATTCGCTGCGATGAATCTTACCAACGCCACGTCTTTCGGTAGTAGTTTCGACAATTGCGGTTCCAGTTGTGGGCACAAACTGTCCAGGCTCATCTTTATCGAATTCAAGTTGAGCGTTAATAAATGCCCACGAGGGCACAACACCTGGACCACCAGGAGTAGCAACATCTGGAGTGACTATAAAATAGAAATACGCAGATGCCTCTGAAGTTGTGATTTTGGCCCAAATCCTGTTTCCGCCAACAAGAGACCATGTTCTCGCTGGAACCTTAGCAGAGCCATCTGATGCACACATTCCAAGAACTACCGAAAACGTAGTTGCAGAACGATCATAATGCGGCAAGAACTCAAACGAAAACAACACAGTTGTTGCTGTACTGCAATTAGTGGCCTCAGTAGTTCTTAGTGTCCCTTCAGCAGAATTCCAAGTCTGAATGCCGTTCTGCACCGAAGTTTCTACACCGCCCACGTCTATCCATCCGACATAGTTTTCGTCCGAGTATGGACCAATAGTAATTAACCCATCATTATCTGCGTCGCTGTTCCAGAAGGCTGTATTATAAGACGAATACAAAAGACGGTTCTCTGCCATTGGCATACTCCAACGCCTCTTTGCGTAGATCATCTCTCTTGCCTTATATCGCTGTCCATTTGAATCTGAATGGATCTTGCGATATGCAAGAGGATTAGTTATTCCATCTCTACTATCAGGCATCTATGCTCCCTATGGCTGAATCACAACATCCACAGATGGCGATGGCGGCCTTGGAATCTTTTCTTTCTCTTTTTGCCATGCGAAAGTTACCACCGGGGTTCGAACAAATTCGGTGAGTTGAGAAACAACAAGCGCGTCTTTGGCGGCACGGGTAGGAACTTGGCCGTTATTAGCAATCCCGAAAAACGCATCTCCAAGATCGTCTAAGTCCTTACGAGACATTGTAATTACTATACTTGGCATATTCATGCCCTCCTTATATTTGACACGTTACCAAATCACCTTTCTGTAGTCATACGCACCGATGTCTGGAGCCCCACCAGTCTTATGCCAATCAATCGTTTCTACAGAGTCGGGCCATGTTGACCCAGCGACCAATTGCTCTTGATATGAGCCGCCAAGATTCACACCAGCCTCAATGCACGGCGAAGAGGACGTGAGCGTGAAGTCACCACCGGCAGCGTTGGTGAAAGAAGGATCGGCTTCGACAGAATTGGTTGTCCCGCCGTAGGCAGTTTCCCATGCGTCGTAGGTATTATAGGCTGTCCCAAGCCATGTGACCAGACCGACAGCCTCTGCTCCAAATGAGTTATGATCAACGATGGTCCCAGTTGCACCACTGACGGCAATCTCATACCAATCGTTTCCAGTTGAGATATTGTTCTTGATGATGTTATCGGCTGTATTTGCCTCGCCACCGTCGTCAACGCTGATACCGGCCCCGCCAAGATTCCCATAGACGGTGTTGTTGTAGACCAAATTAGAATTCACCCGACGCCAGAACGCTATCCCACTAGTGCCGTTTCCATAAATCACATTCGAGAAAACCGAGGTTCCGGTTTGGTACTCGACAACAATCCCGCTACCGAGGTTCTCGTAAACCCGGTTTCGTGCAACAAGGCATGTACTTCCCTGCACCGTGTCCATGTAGATGCCGTGCTTATCATTCAGATAGACGGCGTTTTCTGTCACTGTGACATTGGGGATTTCTGACCCAGCCTCCGACTTGATGTACACACCAGCGTTAGTATTTCCGCTCTCTGCCGCGTTGTCGTGGATCGAACACCGCTGCACTGTCACAGTGTCGGCGTCGTCCAAAATCGAAATCCCGTAGCTGTAATTGTACGAGATCACGGAATCTTGAATGACGAGGTTTGTGACATCGGCAGTGTGATCGGCGTCGTATCCCTGAATGCCGGAGATTCCAGCAAACCGAGCCACACAAGAGGTCACGGTCGGACTGGCCGGGCCGTTATCAAGATGGAGGCCATAGTAGAGTGGCGCTTGCAGATCCAACCCGGTCAGAGTGATGTAGTCCTTATCGTCAAGAGTGATGCAGGTATTTCGGGTTGGGATTTCCATTGTGTAAGCCGCTGGATTGTCGCCTCCCGTGGGATAAACCCAGAGAAGGTTCCCAGCAGCGAGGTAGAACTGACCTTCGGTCAGGGACGCAATTGAAGTGGTATTGCGCGCGAGTGCGACACCGTTTTGCACAAGACTTTTCAGATCTGCGCTGACCGCCACCACCTTCTGATAGGCGTTCGTGTTTACCGGATCTGCTGTAGTAACCACCACGCTGTCAATGTCTATGTAATCCCCATTGGCAGGCAGCGCAGTAGCATAGGCACATCCGCCAACCTTATAGGTATCAATGACTTGGCCGCCCGTGTTGAGCGTGAAATACGAACCCTGACTCACGTCATCAAGCCAAAACTGAAATCCGCCGACCGAAGCATCCGCCAAAAAACGGAGTTTAACTTTGTACCAAGTGTTCATAGAAATCGTGCTGGAATTCTGAGCGGTCCAGGGACTTGAAATTTCACCCCTGAACTTATAGTCCCCCGCGCCATCCTGACGAATGCTGAGGATAGCCTTTGCCACACCAGAAAGTAGAAATTGGGCAATTCCTGCGTGGTCATATGTCGCGCTCAGACTAAAGCCTGTCTTTAATCTGATTCTGAACTCGATCGTTGTATCAATCGAGGAAGCAACAAACGCAACCTGCGCGTTGCCAATCTGACTTGTCCCGTCATAGGTCGTGCGGAGCCCGTAGGTTCCCGCATAGCTCGCGCTTGATGAAGCCATAACCGTATTAGATCCACCCACGTTTGTAGAATCCCACTTTGAGAGATCGCCCGTCTCAAAGTCGTCGGAATGGACGTATCCCCGCCAGCCCGTGTAGGCAGGCCCAAGATCGGCTCCGGTGATGATCGAATCGGCCCCCGTCCCATACGCCCCAAATGTGATCGGACTTCCCTCAGAGCCCGACGACGGCACCGTCAACTGCTCGCGCCAAGTATCTGCCTTGTTAAAAAGGACAGAATCGCCCGCATTGAAACTTGATATGTTAACTTTGTCAACGGTATCCCAGGGAAGCAATTCCGAAAGACCAGAGTTGCCGTCATCTCCGTCATTGCTAACGTAATATGTACTCATCGGATTGCCTCATTTGCCTGCTCTTGAGTTATCACTCCGGCGTCAATCAACAGGCGAATAGCTTTGACGGCATGATCAGTGAGCTTGCTAATTTCATCTGAACGCATGGTTACAACTTTCTCCACGAGCGTCCGCAGGGTTGATTCGGAGGTCTTGTGTTGGAGTTCGAGAATCTGCCCCTGAAGATCGGCAATCCACCTAACCAGCGCTCTTTTTGATGGCGTCTTGCGAATGCGCATAGCCTACCTCACTTCTTCGTCACAGTATTGGCAGAGTTTAGAATGAGGTGATACCGGCACGTCATTGTCGGGGTCGTCAGAGAGCTGTCCGCTGTCACAGAGATCGTGGCAACGTTCGTGCCCGCATCAATCTCCCACGTATCGGTTAGAGTAGACGCACCGGCAGACTCAGCCAGGACCGGACTTGCGCTTTCTGCAATGGTGAGATGGTACGTATCGGGAGTACCGTTCTTCCTAACGCCAGAGAATCCGACGATTCCGGTGAGAGCCTGATGGTCTGTGGCGTCTGTTGCGGTGATCGTGTAGGTGAGCGTTCCACCAATGAACTCTCCATCTGCGATTGCAATGTCCAAAACGGCGGTTTTAGCTGCATCACTCAGAGTTACGGTGTCAGCATAGACGCCCGCGTTCGTATCAAGTGAAAGAGCGCCATATCCAGTCGAACCGTTGGTGATCTTGAGCAGATTCACACCGGCGCGTACGGCACCGAGATCGAACGGGCCGTCGGAGTTCTCGCCCGAACTCCAGTTGATCGGAAGCGTGGCGCGAAGGTTGATGCCCGTATTGATGAACTCAAACATGTTAACGCTTCCGCCTGTCGCGAAGCCCCTGAGCCCACCCAGCCAGAGATTGCCCTTGTCAGTGCTGGCACCAGAACCGATTAACTGAAGAGTGCGCGTCGTAACGTATCGGATGTCGGTATCGACAGCATTTGCGCCACCGGCTCCAAAGGAGATTGTACCCTCGAAGATGTCAACGCTGGCATTGGCATCTCCGTCATTATCGAAACCTAACCATTGGTACCCCCTGATGGCACCGTACCCGGTGGGGGTTCCGTCTGTTACCTGTAGCGCCCCGTCCCCAACTCGGAAGAGCGCCACATCATCATCGAACAGTAGTTGTATCGCGTCGGGAATGTTAACTGCCCCATCCGTCCCGCTCGTCGCCGTCATGCCAGCATTGTCTGCACTCTTGGCGATGGTAAGGCCGTAGGTGCCAGTATCAGGCACGATACGCACGACAGCACTCGAGGCTGTAGCTGATACTCCACTGACCGCGTCAATCGCAGCAGCGAGCGAGGTCGCAGTGGCATTATTGCTCGTCGCGGCGGTCCAATCGACGCCCTCGGTCAGCACGGTGGCCGCGCCATTGACAGTGACCGTTGCGGTCGAATCTGCCATGCTCGCGTGGCCATAGGCGACAACCGTGTAGATCCGCCGCCCGATGCCGCCAGCGAGAATTAGATTTGCACCAGTGGTATTGACTGTTGCACCTGGCCACGCATCTCCACCCTCCGCAAGCAATGTCCCTGGCGCGACATCGCTAGTCGGAGAAACGCCCTCAATTGAAGACAATACTCCCGGCGTCACCGCAATGCTGACCTGCCCGCCGCCGTCGTCAGTCAGGGTTGCATTGCTAATCTGAATCTTTGTCACGCCACCGATAGAGGGCGATCCATCTTCTTCTTCTACAGTTAAAGAACTACCACCAATCCAACTCATGAATCACCTCCTAGTTAAACCAGGTCAAAATTGCCGTTCCAAGTGCATCGGCATTGTTTGACCCGCTTCCGGTAATCTTTATCCGCAGGCTCTTGAATGGAGTTTCAAGAATGGAGTTTGTATACCGCTGAAGCTCATTTTCTGTGGTAAGTCCCTCTATAAGAGTTGCACTTTTATAATAGGCTGTCGTGTCTGTGCCAGCAGCGACGAGATCATTCAGATATTTGAAACCATATGGAGACACCTCCACAGTAATATCAAAATCAATGGTGCCAGCAACGGAGCTTCCTTTTGCCCAAACCGTATAAGAATATCCGGAGGTGCAATCAACCCAATCGGTCTTCGCCGTAGCTGTAGAAGCAACTGCAACAGCATTCAAAAGAATGTTATATTCACTATTCCCAATAAATCCCATCAATCACCTCCGATGAACTTCTCCCAGAGCGACAGGTATCTTTCCTCTAGGGCTTTCTCACTATCAAGTTTCTGCAGCGCAGCAACAATAACTTCAGTTGCCTTCTCTCCGATTGGGACATCTTTCTCAAGCATCTTCTTCCAGGTAATCATTTGTCCATCTTCTGAAATGATAATCTCTCCCTCTTTAATATCCTCTTCGGAGAGCAGCAGGTTAGAGCGGAGATCTCTGACGATTCTTAGCGTCACAAAGTTCTCCTTCTCAGGCAAGATGCCAAACAATGCAATGCGCTCTGGAATATTCAGTACCATGATTGTTCCCTCCTTGGAACAAAGCAGGGGCGGTTTCCCGCCCCAATTTATTACGTTGCACTATCATACACCCTAATATATACAACCCCAACCCCAACAATGTCAGCGATTGGGATGTACCCGACCTGAGTTCCAGCTGTTCCAGCTCCAGCAACCCACCCAACGCTCTCCGGACTCGCTGCCGCGATCAGCGCTGTAACTGCGTATGTCGCAGTATTCAGCCTCCATGCGTGCAGTGAGGCCGGGCTACCCGAAAGGATGGCCTGATGCTGTCCGCCGAACACAAGCCTGGCATTGGTCAGCGTACCCCCGCCATCGTAGATCCCGCCCTCAAAGGGGACATGAATCTTACCGGCAGCCGGAGTGTAACCAGAACCAAAGTTAATCCATGAGCCAACGTTGTAGAGGTGCCCGGTGTTATCAGTGCCGGTGTTCGCGTTAAGAGTAGAATCGAAATAAGCAGCGATCCCGTATTCGTTGGAAATGTCGGTATCGCCATTGGCAACCGCTACCCGCAGCCCAGAATAGGAATCCCCGCTTGCGATGTTCGTATTAGCAACCTGGATGGAATTACCACTCGTATCGCCTACATAAATACCAATTGCGGTGGTGTCAGACTCGATGTAGATACCATGAGAAAAGTCTTGCAGACTTCCCCAGTGGCCAACATACAAACCAGCATAGACGCCGTTATTGGCTAAGAACGAAGTGGTATTGCTCATGGCAGCAAGAGCAGAAAGACGACCATTGGAATTGATCGTGGTAGTCCCGCTTCCAAGACCAACGCGCCCGACTACCCCAGCCTGCACCCACGGGTCTGTTGACGGTGCCTGACCATCAATGGTCAGTGCGCCAGAGCCCTCATATGACCCCATGAGTCCAGCCATGTTGTGACGATTAGTCCCGGCAACGCTTACGATCTGTCCGATTGCCCCAACGGCTTCTTGCTCTCTATTCCCTCCGGTATAAGTCAGAAGAGTCCTGAACCTACCAGAACGCATTAGAACAGCAGAAGAAAGAGTAACGCCGCCATCATCACCATAGACACCCATGACAACCGGGCTTGCGGCAGTAATCGCCGCCCCGGAACCATATACACTTGCCTGGGCGCCAATTGTGAAACGAAGAGTTGGTGCGGTAGTTCCGCTAAAAATTGCGACCTCGCTGCCCTTAACTCCTACAGCGAAACCGCTCTCCGTTGCGGAATATCCGCGATTATGCGTATAACTCATTTACACCTCCCGAAGAGGAGGGGGCCGGGTTCACCGACCCCCAGTCTTCATTACGCTCCTGCGTTACCGACAATGTGCATCCAGTCCTTGAACTTGACAGAGAAACGAACACGGGACCGGATTTTAATCGCATCACGGTCGAAGTCGGCATCTTCCTTGACTTCCTTGGAGATACGATCATAGAACACGAGGTCTTCCTTAAACCTGGTTGTTGCCAAGAACCAATGAGTAGTCGTGAAGAAACGGCAAGGGACTGGAATAATGTTGTAGGAAGTAAGTGTGTTCTTGTTATTATCAGCGGTATCCGGCTCGCCACGGTCGGTCTCAAGGATCTTCCGCACGGCCTTGTTCTGCGACGGGTGATAGAGCAGCCACTTCGGAGCATCCGTCAGAGGCAGCCCCTCATGCGTGAACATGCTATACGCAGTGAAGTTAATCGCCAGCCACAGGTTATCAAACGACAACGATGCAGCAGTCAGATAGTTCGTTACAGACCCACCAGACTTCTGCAGAGTATGTGCAGCGCAAAGATAAGCACTGTCATACAGGTAATAGCTTGTCCCGCCCGAGAAAGCGTTCACGAACAGGTTTGCAACGGTGTAGTCACGAATGTAGCTGTGACCTTCACCAATCATGGTGCCAAGAGAGCTTACGATGTCAGGTAGATTCTTATTGTCCTCAATAAGTTCCTGAGAAACCATTCCACCAAGAGTATACTTGGTGTGAATCCACTGAGCTGTCGGAAGTTCTTGGAACCGGCCATAGTAGAACGGAGACAACTCGTTAGTTGCCACCGCAGCGCCAACGCCAGTAAACCCAAACTGCTGTTCCAACGCAGCCTGGGACTGCTTGATGGTCGCCAGTTGCTCCCAAGACCAATGCTTCGTATCACAAGAGACACGGAAGGCGGGCTGGAAGATCTGGCGGCTAACGGCACGAGCAAATTCTGGAGTTACCATTGCCATATCTCACCTCCGCCTTATGCGCCAATCACAGACTGAATAATGGCGGGCAGAAACTCAACCAATACCCTACCACCAGCAGTCGGTGTGCTCTCTACATAGTCAACAATCACAACGCAATAGGTACCAGAAGTCGTAGCATCAACTTCCCAGTTCCCCGCGCCGGTTCTGTCAATTCCATACTTACAGCCACGGAAAATATCAGTTCCGGGCGTATGATCAGAATGAGTATTCATCTCATACACATCTCCGGTCCTGACACGATTGACATAAACTAGATTGGCCGTGGTTCCGGAGCAGTCCTCCATCATGACACCATAGACCGCTGCTGGGTCTGTGGTATCAGAAAGAGTTACAGCTCCATTGACTAGATAGACAAGATCAGCCGCCTTGGTGCCAGACTGACTAGCAGCCTCGGGCAGCTTCATCATTTCCATGTCGCCTTGATTCAAAGCATGCCTGAACTCAATCTGTTGAGTTCCTGCAGTATAAGTCATTACGTCCTCCGTTGGAGGACGGCTAGATTACGCGGACTTCTTCGGTCTACCTCTCTTTTTAGGTACCACTACGGGAGCCGGTGTTTCCGGCTGCTTAGGAAGATCAACAGTTACCTGGAGTTTGCCTCCCGTATTGACATTGGTAAACACGTCCATTCCCTTAAGATCCTCATCCGGGATATCGGGCTCGTGAAACACCTCCGGTGGAACCACATTGACCGTCTCCACCAACGATGACCCAACGCTGATACCTTCCGGCGCACGATCCTTGATCACTGCAGCCTTACCACGACGCGCAGCCTGATACCTTGCATTTTCCTCACGCGAGATTTGTTCTCTGCGTCTTTGGCCCCATTCAAGCGGCCTCAGACAAACGTAATTCTTATCTTGCATGATCAACCCAGTAGCTGCTTCGGGCGTAAGCCCGTGACGAAATGCAACTTTCTGATTCCACTGCTGAACGTCGTTCCAATATTCCAAATTTATCGGCTCATATCCCTCAGTTGTCCTACGCTGCTCCAAGTCGTCCTTCACAAAAAACCCGAATTCAAATCCGGGAAATATTTGCTTGAGGAATTCGGTAAGATGCACGTGGACATTAAAGCCGCGATTGGATTCTACAGGAACCTTATCCCACATTGATTTATCGAGTTTGCGAGTTTCCATTTCTCCTCCTATTTCTGGTTAAGATACTTCAACGCTTCTTCTTCGTTCTTGACAACCTGCTCAGTTGAAAGACCCCATTTCTGAGCCCACTCTGCAGTGGTTGCGTCAATATTGGCTACCGGCCTCGGACCAACCGTCCCCCTGCCTTCCAGGGTCCCTCCACGATACGTAACTGGGGTCCCCGCTGGAGCGGAACCGGCCATCCGTCCGGTCTTCAACTTTGCCGCCTGAGTCACCAAAAACGGTGTCATCGGGTTATTCAGAGCGGCTATCGCCTCCTGATTCCCATTGGCTGCGTTTCTGATGAAATACGAGTATGTCGTATTTACCTCTCGGGCGACCTCTTTGTCCGTCAAAGAAGTGTCCTGTTTTGCATAATCCCGCAATCTGTCTCTCGATCCCTGTACTGCACCAACCACTCTATCCCTGTGACTTACTTGTACGAATTCCCTCAGCGCCTCAATAAACGGAGCAACTTGTTCAGCAGCCATTTCCTTAGCGATCTCCCTAATGAATTGCTTTGGTCTCTTGACAAATTCATTAATGAGTTCTCCAGGTGCTGGCTCGCCCGGGTCTGCTGGATAGGCCGGTGGGGCTTCATAACGCTCTGGAGGTGGGATTTGTCCACCATAAGGAGCGGTCCCGGCGGGAGCCGCCGTGGGCGGTCCTGCCGGAGCTGCTCCGAGATCATCAATCCACTTAAGCGCCTCGTCCACAGTTTCATCGGCTTTAACAGTCTCCGTAGGTTGTACAGGCGGTATAACTGCGGGTGCCGCTGAGCCTGCTGGTTGTGTTTCGCCTACATCTGATCCCGGCGTAACAATCGGTACTTCTACCATGAGTTATCCTCCCATCTGTAAAAATAAAGCCTTATTATTGATTTGTCAAGTATTTGACACCAAGAATGAGACTACTTTCATATAAACTTCGTTCCACGTCAAATATCTAAGCTTCATTTCTGCTCCGGTGCTCGCGTGTGCATTTGCAATAGCAGTAGCGGCCTCCTCTCTAAAATGCATTATAAGATCTTGAAAACCATCATACTTAGCTAATTTCTTGATTTTCTCACGATTAACCATTTTTCTTCTCCGTTTTCTTTGCATTTGCAACAGCGATCTTTTCCTCAAGCTGCTGAATCTTCAAATCAATTTTAAGCTCCATATTCTCTTCCTGAAGTTGCTGATTCTCCTTCAGAAGCCTCTCCGCCTCCTTCGTAATTTCCTGAAGTTGCTGTGCAAGCTGCTGCGCCTGCTGCATTAATTCCTGCATCTGACTCTGAAGTTGCTGCACCATCTGCTGGTAGACCTGACCAACCTGCAACATTGCCTGAACCGGAGGATTAATCTGTTCTATGTCTTTCACCCTAAACTCCTTAAGAAGTCTAGTCAACATAGTAGAATATGCATCAGCAGCACCGGCAGCGGCCATCCCAAGCGGCAATCCCTGAGATGCGGCCTCCATCCCCACCTTGAGCAAATCAAGGATCACCCTTTGAGAAGCCCCAACGCGATCCAACAGAGCAACCATCTCCTGTTTGCGGGTATTCTCGGAAAGCATTGCAGATGTTGCTTTTGGCTCAACCAACACCTTATCTTCAATAAGTCCAGGCGGAAACTGCACCAGGCCAGGCAAAAACTGCTGATCCACAAATTTCGTATATTCAACCTTATTTTGCCAGAACTGCCGATACCTAGAGAGCATCTGAATTGACAATTCGGAGATTGCCCCACGACAAATCTCAAGCTTTTCGAACAGCGGCTGCTTGCCCTCTTCGACCAGCAGGGTTTGCCCCGTCGCCGTGGGGCGATCAACCTGTTCCTGTCCTTGGTTATAGAGGTTGATGGACGCCAAAATGTTAATATGCCTCTCTAAGATTGCAGCCAACTCCAACAGATTATTTGGAGGTTCGCCCAATTTGAAAACTTCCGTACTTTCCCCCGGAAGACTATTCAGGAGAATAAAATCTCCCATGTTAAATTGCTGAGTTTTGAACAAATCTACGAGCTGGTGATCTGTAGTCCCTACAAACCAACCCTTTACAGCCAGCGTCCCTGAATCCAAGAGCATATCTATGATGGCCGTGTATGCCTTGTGCAGATGCTCAAGAATATAGCACAGGCTCATTCCGTCCATCGAATTAGGGCGCCGCTCCCACCACAAGATAACGAATGGCCGCTTATAATTATGATAATAGTTCTCAATAGCGCGCAGAATCACCCCGCTGGTATAATCCATCGTGATGATCAACTCCTCTTCGATTCCATCACCATTGATGTCCGCTGCAGTATAGATCTCATGAATCTCAAAGCGATCCACGGAGGGCTTAAGCCCAAGAAGCTCTTCACGAGTTTTTGTAACTTCATCAATCTCAGCAGCCCGCTGCATCTTCTCAAATACCGGATACCACTCCTGATCACGGATTCTAGACTTGACCGTACTCTCATCTAGATAAACCTTGTGATCTAAGAGTTTTGCAGTATCCTTATCAACCGATGTCGAGGGATAAATAAAATCTGACGGGGGGATGAGAACGGGGATCACACCCAGTTTTGAATCATATGTTCGTGGTTGTTCCTGTTGCTGGGTAGTCATCCCCGGAACTATACTGCCATCAGGAAGCTGCTGCATCTGTCCAGTAGGAACCTGAGCTTCAACCCATTCCATAACGGTTTTTTGCTCATGAACCCAAGGAACCTTAAGAATGCCCATGCCGTAGACGATTGCATTTTCGATCCATTCCATGAATAAGCGCTGGGTATCAAACTGATCAAACGCATAATCCATGAATTCTTCAACCTGCCGGGCAAAATCCTCGAATTCGGGCTTGCGAGGTTGAGCCACCATCACCTTATCTTGCTGAATGATTGGGTTTACAAGACGCGCCCTGACGGCCTGTACTACTTCTCTGGTAGTAGGAATGTCAAGCTGCGACTGCCATGAGGCAGGCTTGTCAATCCTCTCGACACGCCCCTCATTCTGCTTTAGCCAAATGGCACGCTTATGGTCATATTCCTGCCGATCCTTTAGGGCATCCTTGATATCGTCTTTGAGTGTCTTTGCAAAAAGTTCACGCTGAGACTCACTTTGGAATTGGACATGCTTTACCTCAACTACGTTTGCCATGCTAACCTCTCATTCTGAAGAGTTCTATCCGGTCGGGCTCACCGCTATTGACGTTGCAAATAATGTTGATACGCAATGCGCCAAAATGGCGCACTAAATCACAGATCTTGTTTGCAGTTTCCTTATCCAATTCATGCATCTTGACGATATCCTCAGATCCTGCCCCAAGGGCGCCCTTATGGCTTCTCATGACAGTAAAACGACCAACCATGCCATTTTCTATCCAAGTTGTCACTTCACCAAGAATCGTTGGAAGTTTCATTTCCTTCCTCCAAGCAATGCAATTGTAATCCTATTTACAGCACATTCCAAGTCATTCGCGTTTTGCCAGGTTGTAGAAGCAAGTATTAGATGAACAAGTTCATGTACAACCGTATATTCCTCATTATACATTTCTACTGTCCCGAGCATATTTTGGGGACGATCACATTTAGGAACAACCCTCATAGAAGCTACCAATTTAGGTAAAAACCAATTTAGATCTCCGGCAATGAAATTTTCTTTTCCCGGGTCGTTATTTATCTCATTCCATCTCACAAATTGAGACTCAATACTCCATTCTGGCAAATTTAACTTTTTCTGCCATTTTGAGACAAGCCCTCTCAGGTCACGAATCCTCACGTTTCCCCCTGGAGTCCATAAGAGGCGACTCTCTGCCCACCGCCCCTGTCAGTCCAATCCTCAATATCATCGTCATCAGCATACTCCGGCTTCGCCTGACCGTGTTTACCCTGCCAAAATGGCACATGCATGGAGGCCGAGTCAATCAAGTCATCATGCTTGAGACCAGTAGAGCCATCTGGTCTCGGCTGAAACCCAAGCATCTGCTTGATAAGCGGACCCTGATCACGAGTGAAGTAAATCTGCCCATTCATCACATATGGCTGCAGGCCCTCAATCCGCGTTGATTTGTTTGACTTCCCAGCTCCCTGCTTCGGTTTTAGTGGATCTATCCAGAAAAAGTAATTCTGCTGACGCATGAACTCTTCCGTAAATGATTTCAATGCAAGTTGATAGCCAGCATGTTCGATACCGGTCTTATGAGGCTTCCACTTCTTGTGGAGTTCCATAATTTTTATTGCCTGAAGGCGCGGATCAATCCTACCGTGTGACAACCCAAGTAAAAACCCACGAGCAGTGACACGATCCCAACCGAATATAGTAACGGCAAATTCATCAGATTCAGCAGTACGCCCAAGAGAAGGATCAATGCACATAGTTCGAAACAGATTCCCCACGTTATATTGAACAGCGTCAGCCACGAGGAGGTGCCCGTATTCGACCCAATTATAGTATTTGATCCCGTCCGGTCGAAATCGCAAGAGCCCTTCAACCACGGGTTTGTTGAGGATTTGGTAGGAGAAGAATATGTCTTCCATGTCTTCAAGGTATCCGGCGATGGTTTCGTGCCCAAGTCCTTCTGGAAACAGTAGATCCCCGTCGTCCCCGGAGAAACCCAGTCGTCGAGCAGGATCGTCGAGGTATGGCCCGATGATCCAGGTTTCATGTCCCCCCCGGTCAATGATGTACTGATACAAGTCTTGCATGGCCCAGCGGGTTCCCACCACGATACGGATACCCTCGTTTCGTCTAACGAAGAGGGGGGAAGAGTTCTTAAACCAGCGTATAACCCTTTCCATGTCGGTTTCCGAAAATGCCGTAGTTTCATCAACCACGTCATCAAATATGTGGACATCATAGTGTCCTCCAGTGATGACAGAATCAACTCCTCGGGCCGAGATGGTGGGCTCGGGATAAATCCCATGGCGCGGGAGTTCGATGCCCTTCTCGCTGAAGCGGTCGCCGCTTCCCGGCATTAGCTCTGGGAAGTAATGCGAAAAGGCCCATGCAGTGATGGTCTTCTTGAGGTCGTTCATGACCTCTTTTACCTTTTCAGCGGACGCCTGGACGATAAGGACTCGAACCTCGGGGTTATTTATGACTAGCCAGAGACTCATGGCTATAGTGAGGAGGGAGGTCTTATAGACGACCCGAGGAGCCAAAATCATCATTTTACGGTTACCAAAGCGCAGATTGCGCTCTACCCATGCCGCCATTCTTCCGTGAAAGTCTGGCGTCATGTCCTTAAAACCGCAAAGTGTTCTAGCTGCGAAAAAGAGTGAGTTTCGACAACTCTCACGGATGAATTCGTGATCTAAGCCACAAATGGCGCAGATATTAAGATCTTCGGCTATTTATTCTTTCCTTTTCCCCTAGATGTCTTTGACTTATGCTTCTTCTGTGTTGACGGTGTCCATCCTGTTTTTCTTAGAGTACCATACACATATTTATCTTGTCTTTTCTCATTTCCTGGGAACTTCTTTCGTGCCTCTGACTTAAGTTCCCTCTCAAGCTTCTTGGGCATCTTTCTTCTCCTTGTACTTATCGTATTCCCGCTGGAAAAGTTCCAGCTCCGCATCACTAAAGTAATTCTTCGCAAGAACTTTGTCAATCACAGACATTTCGACCACCATGCCATCTTTTCGTATCTTTCTAATATATGTCTCCTCCTTTTCATTGTAAATGATTTCGATACTTATAGATCCGTCAATCACAAAGAGCATCAGATCGGTGACACGTCTAATTTGCCGTTATCACGCACTTCAATATCTACAATATCATTCTCAGTACCAATTGTTATCTTAATCGTTCTCGGGGAACGAATTGTAGTGATATGCGCTACGGCAAGATTGTCGTCCCTGTCCGCAAAATAAATCTTCACCTGGGTGTCATGCATGTCCCATTCCTCATTTCCGCCCAATATATAGATTTATGCATGGATTGATGTTCTTTAAGAGGCATCAATAAAAGATTTTCAATCCTATTATCTAAACCATCACCATTAATATGGTGAATGCTTTCTTTTCTCAATAATTTTCTACCTAATTTTATCTCAATAATGTGCCTATGTTCAAGAACCCATATATTTGGGTCTGCAATTTTTAAAAGCCAGTATTTATGTCCCTTACAATTCCATATATGACGAGATCCAACCAATAATCTTCTCGCTATTTTTGGTAATCCCTTACCACATCTATGTGGGCAATCTGGAGCATAAAGTCTAAGTGTAAGTCCTTCATATGTTTCTTTATCTTTTCTTATCAATCTCCCACAACCGCACTTACAAAATCTCTCTTTCGTAACAATCACTCCTCTCTTCATAACTTCTCCTTTGCTATTGGATCTGTATCCATATCCCCAATATCGTCCAGAGGATTCTCTGGATCATCCTCATCATCTCCGGGATCTAGTTTTGTCCAAATCTCATCATGCAATCCCCATTTATCGGCCCATTCACAACCAAGATCAAACATAGTTAAACCAATATTGGTCAAGAACTTAATCAGAAGGAGTCTCATCTACCACCTCAGCTTGTTCAATGATAATGTGCCCAGCATCAAGTTCTGTATACGTTTTCACCTCCGAAGGTTCCGAAAGTCTCTTAATGCGTTCCATGATGCCGATGGTGTCCTTGATAACCTGTAGGGCCTCCGGATTTGGCGTCTGAGCTGCGATCTTGGCCTGGGTGGCATCCTTACCCATGTCGAAGCGATCCATCGCGTCCTGGGCAGCCTTGGCGCGCACGCCGCCCGGTTGCATCGGGTCATCCATGAGTTCTTCCATCACCAGGGGCGCTCTCAATGCAGCCCTTTGATACAGGGCCAACATTCGACTCCAGACGACAGGGCGCCGCACACCAGCGTCCTTTACTGCCTCATCAGCGACCTTTTGTAATGCTCTACGGTATTCCCGGTCATGCCTACCAATCAAATGCGCTATCGTAGTCGGCTTCTTCCCTAGTTTTTCTGCAATCTCAGCATAACTAAGTCCCTCTTCTATCTGCATCTTAACAATCTTTTCGATGTTCTCAAGAGTGGCCCTTCGTGGTCCTGTTACGGAAACCAATTTTGGTTGTTTAGATGCGTTTTTTAAAGCCCACTTTTCTTTATCAGTGAGCGATTCTCCATCTCTTTTCTTTGCATAGGCTCTACTTACGACCTGTTTAAAGGTCTCTTTCTTCTCATCGTCAGGATTAACATCGCCTTTCGGATTCTGCCATTGAATGAGTTTATCTTTACTCATTTTTTCCCTGTCTATATTCAGACAATAGAGAGTCAACCTTAGTAGTTTCAATAACTGACGCAAAATAAGTAATTTGATTCAATTGCTCGCGGTATGGCTTACGATCGAGCAAATTAAGCCTAATCTTCAGTGCCCTACGGTCCGAATCCCATTCAGCGTCTATAACTTGAAATCTCTCAGAAAAATAGGGCTCAAGCCACTCATGAAGTTTCTCTACAGAGAAGCGAATACCATAAATTGAGTCGCTCATAAGTAAATAAAGTCATCCGGATCATCTATCTTGAAACCACGTTTTTTATTGCTTGCTTTGTTGGATGTAGTTGCCATTGGAGTAGCTAAACTAGGCCAGTCCCAGTTTGATTCTTTACTATTAAGTAACTTAAGATCCCCCCACTTAGGCATAAGATGCACTAAAAATTGGGGATACTGATGTTCGGCTTTATTAGCAGCAATGACTTCTGGAAGAAGATTGCACTTTGCTATTTCCTCTTTAGTAACCTTTATTGAGACCTTATGTTGTTTATTTTCACTCTTAAAAACAATCCACACTGCAGATTGATCATATGAATCCAATGCTTCAAAGAGATACAGATCAATCTTCTCTTTGATAACACAATCTTCAAATGGCCCAAGTAACTCCTCAAGAAAATGCTTATTGACCGGCTTTTTAGTAACTACTTTCGTTAATCCAGTCTTTTTACTAAGCATAGTATCTCCTCTTCCCTCACAATAACCACTTCTAAATTCCAAATCTTGATCTCTGTTCCGGCATACTTACCGATGATGACTCTATCCCCTTCTTTTATAGCAGATATACACTCAGGACCAACTCCAATGACGGTACAAAGATTCAACCTATCCATGTACGATCCGGCGTTTTCGGGAATCTCCAGGCCACTTTCCTTGTACTTCCCATATGGATCATCTCGCCTGAGCACAACTCTATCGAAGATTGGATCTAAACCGACTTCATTCTCGTTGAATTCAACCATAATTAATTTCCAACCAGATGAATCTGTGGTATCTTTTTGGTATCAAACAGCTTCATCAAGAATACTGCATCTAAAACCTCACAAACAAGCCATTTCGTGTCACAACCGGGACAATGCAATGCAACCTCGGCTTTCTGACTACCAACATACAGGTTTTCTAGTGCCTTAGAACACTCAGGACATTCAAGAGTTGTCATGCTATCTCCTAAATTTCTCTCCTTGGTACACGGCCTCTTCTGGCTTTGCCAATACTGGCCCATCTTCTACAATCTGGAACTCGGTAGCACCAAACTTGTCCTGTATCTGCTTCAAAACGTCCTGGTTATAAGCACTTTCTGGGTGTAAATAGAAGTTTCTCCAACCAGTAGGAGTCTTGAATCTAATATGAACGAAGGGCCTACTCATCACTGCCACAAATTCCCGTTCCAGAACCCATTAACTTTCCAGTATTTCGATACCACTGCCAATCTCTAGGACCGATATATAAGTAAACATATTCTGATGTAACAACCACTTTAACTTTACATGGATTTGATAACTTCAATTGACCCAGAATTAAATCTCCACCTTGTATTTCATAAACCTGTTGATCGCTCATAACTCTTTCTCCGTTTCGTAATCTAACAACTCCTGCCAATAGTTTTTCCCTTGAAACGATATTGCCGCAAACTTACGTGTATCGCCGGTGGCCGGATCGGTGCAACAATGGCACTCAGCAGCTTCTCCAGCCTCTATTTCCTTGCCGTTTATAACCAGCGTATCCATCTCACGACTACAAAAAGGACATAAATACTTCATTTCATGACTCCTCCAAAATCTTTTCAACCGTATCACAACCACGAAACTTTCGTGGTCTCAGGTAATCCAATGCCAGCAAAAGCGCCATTTTTAGGTTACTAACCCATGTATCAGGACCATCTTGCACAATAACACGATACCCCTCATAAACTTCCTCAATCTTTACCCACACTATTCTTCCTCCAAATTCGCTACCGGATTCATGCTGCCTCCTGGATTCTTACTGCCTTTCCTGACAAGCTCCTTCACAATGCCCTCCAGCTCATCTAACCTCCATTCCTCATTCTGATTATCAGTAAACTTACAGTATCTCAAGGCATTCTGCCTTTCTCTAAGCTGTTTTACCGTAAACTTCTCTAAATACTCTAGTTTCATGTTATGAACCATATTCAAATGCCCATACTATTTTAGCTGCAATTGATTCAAGCCTTTTATAATATTGTTCTTTGTTCCCATAGTAACTTTTATCTTCTTGTTTTTCTCCAATAAGATCTATCAGTAACCTGATTTCCGCTCTAGTGAATGTGATTTTAACTGTTTCTGCCATTTTCTTTCCTATAGCCAAATGTGGTCATCTGGATCATCTATTTTAAAATAACCTGATTTTGGCTTTTCTTGATTAAATTCAACAAGATGCTTGTCTAAAATAACTTCATAACCCTTAAACATGGATAAGGACATTTCTTTCTGTATCATATCAACAAATGATTTTGTTTCAGGTACAGTAAGCAATGATTCTGAAATCTTCGCTCCCAACGCATACTTTGTATATGGATATTCTAAACACTTCTGGAAATTCTGCTGCGCCCAGGCTGATTTATTCATCTCTTCCTGTGTTGGCTGATACTGTATGCATGAATATTCTAACTGCTTTTTTTGTTCATACTGTTTCCATAGTTCCAACTCTTTTTTCTTGGAGTATTCAGTGGCTTTCTCAATAAACTTCACATACTGCTCATGTGAGTCATCTGGTTCTGGTATTTCTTCTAACTCAAACAACTTTTTCCACCAGTCCATGTCGCCTCCTCATTGTCAATATAAGCCATATGCAACATTTGTCAAGTGCCTGAGCGATGTTTGGTCTGACATTTGGTGACATATATCACCTAGTAAGAGGTGTTGTATTTTAGACACAGTTACCTTAGTAAAGATAGTAAGAGAAGAGTGAGGTAGAGACACAGAGTATCTTCTTCTGAGACTTTTTATATCTTTGTTTCTTCTTTACAGTAAGAGAAGAGTGAGGTAGAGACACAGAACTAAGAGTCTTTACTAGGATACGACCGAGCAGCCCGCGTTACGCAGTAAGCGGGTGCGAGGGCGGTAGCGCCCATTTTTCCCTATTCCCTCTTCTCGCGGGGTGGGGGAAGTTGTTAAAGTTCTGCTTGGCCGTATCTAGAAATGACATATCAGGACTAAAGAATCACAGAGAAAGCTCATGCGATGTTAGGTCATAACCCACCCCCTGGAGGGGGGAGGGGGGGGACGGGGGGCGCGGGGGGGAGGCGCTTGTGAAAGCCTTCACAATCACAATCTCCCCTTGTGAAAGCCTTCACATGCACAAGCTGTCCTTGTGAAAGAACTCACAAGCTTAAAGACTCATACATATGCACTTAGCCTTCCCCCAGCTTGTGAAAGATTTCACTTTCACATCCAAACACTTCACAAGCACAAGGGTCTTCCCATTGGGCTCAGAGTTGGCACGAAATAGCTCTTAGCAAGAAGCATGCCAGAATAAGTGTATTTCTTCCTCATTAGGGGTATTCAACAACTGACACAATGAGACCAAGTCTCACACTGCTTGTGACGAATGGTACTTGATAGACACCAATAGACTTACAGTACGCTTGTGAAAGAAAGGAACAGAGACACAGAGTCTCAATTACTAACTGTAACAAGACAAAGTACTTGACTGCTATTGACAAGTCTTGGTTCCAGACCGATACTAGCCTCAACAGGGGAAAGGCACCATGACGCGCACATATTGGACAGACAAACTCGTTGCAATGAACGCCTGCCTCGAGGCCGTCGAGTGGGGGCGAGACTATCCATCCCTGGCAGCGGCCTGGAAAGTCTGCAAGCGAGCCGACTGGATGCTATGGCTTGCAGGCAAGCTGTGCCGCACGATGCCTCAACGAAAGAAACTGACGCTTGCTGCATGCGCGTGCGCAAGAACCGCACTTAAGTATGTGCCGAAGGGCGACAAGCGCCCATTGGTGGCAATCCAAACAGCAGAACGGTGGGCGCGCGGAGTTCCGGGCGTCACGCTGGAAAATGTGGCGACCGCAGGGGCCGCAGAGGCCGCAAAGGCCGCAAGGGCCGCATGGGACGCCGCAGGGGACGCAGGGGTCGCCGCAAGGAACGCTGCAAGGCTCAGGGCACTCGAGTTCATGAGCAACATCGTTAGGAGGCATTATCCAAGAGCCCCACGACTAAGCTAAGGGGAGAAAGGGAAACAGGAGCAGCACCGAAAAGGACACGGACCTGAATTCAACCGTGAGAAAGGAGAAAAGCTAACATGCAGGTACTCCAAGGTATCAAGGTAGATGTGACTGGGACTCGTGGTATCCGTAAGACGGCCAGCCTTGCCGATGATGTCGTGGTCCTGGCAAACCCCAAGGGGAAGAGTTTCACCATTGCCGTTCGTGACCGGATTTGGTTTTCGGTCGCGGATGGTGATGCGCCTCGGTACGAGATGGCAGGACTGACTCCGGCCGCGCAGAAAGAACAGAAGTGCGGCCCGGTGGTGGTCCTGTTCTCGATGCCGGAGCCGATGGGGTTTGGTGCCGTCAGAACGTACCAGGGGAAACGTGGAGCGGACAGGGCGGAGGCCCCTTATCGCTCCTTCCGCATTCCCAAGGACTCGGAAGTGGCCAAGTATTTTCCCAACTGGCCGCAGCACGGGCTCAAGACAGCCACCTACGAAGTAACGGAGATCGAGACATCCCAGGGAATGAGAAAAGCGCTTGTGCTGACCGGATGGGCGAAGTAAGGGCTCGTCCGGGTTTCTCCCAGGGGGCGAAAGCCCCTTGGGAGACTTTTGTTCTAAAAACTGAGGTTTGTGAAAGATTTCACATATTAAGTGAATTGTGATGTTTTTCACAAATAACGGGATATTGATTTAGCACGGTAAGGAGGGTAAAATTCAGGAGGTTAGTAAGGAATGCTGAGGGTCTGCAGACCTTGGTAATAGCAATTGTTCTACGCATGCGAAGTTAGGACAATTGCGGGGCTTAGAGCCGCTCTCAGCTAGAATGAAACACCGGACTTGGATTAAAGTTAGCGAGAGAGCTGGATAAAAACGGCCAGCGGAGCGGGGTGGGGAATCCTGCCAGCATTCCTTAGTGATCTTTTGGAGGACTTAATTGCCAGCACAACAAAAAGCAAAAAGCGGTAATCGCAAGAGTCCGAGAAGCAATTATCGAAAGGCTCGCAATCTTTCTCGCTATTTGTGGTCTAGAAAATGCTCTGAGTGCGGGAAGCCGCATTTCAGATGCCGTAGTAAACATAAGGCAATTGTTGGGATGGTTGGAGATGGAAAAGTTAAGTGGGTTCCAGAAAAAAGGAAAAGAGGATAAAATGGACTTCTTGATTGCGGTATTGCTGCTAATTGCAGCCTGTGCTGCGTTAGCTCCTAAAAAATCATGGGAGGATTGGTAGCATGAAAAGGATTGTGAAAAAAAGCGCTTTCTCTACATGGCCTAAATATCAGAGGAATCTGTACGCACTAAAAAACTATTTTATACGTTTGGGATACCAATCCCATATTGGGAAACTAGTTCCGTCAGCAAAATCGGTTTGGTCTTTCGACTTTAAGTTTTGGCCACCATACTTGAGGGTGCATGCCGGAAGATTTCTAATAATTTTGGATGGTGAAGACTAAGGAATAATACATTCAGCTTTTGTGGCGTTCAGGCCCAGAAAGAGGGTAAAAGAATGATCGGAAGTGCATTCGTTGGGATTATCGCTGCTGAAGTTATAGTAATCTTTGTGCTTATCGTGTTCATCCTGAAAAGCTCAAAGGAGACAAGGAATTATGAAAAACAGCTTAAGAAGATTCATCGAGACAACAGCAAGGGAAATTGACTACTTAGAATCAGAATCGTCGCACTACGTTCCTTGGAATATAGTTCTTAAGGCTGAAGAAGGAGATTTTACAGTAATGGACATCTTACGCAAATATCGACAGATGAAAGAAGAGGAGGAGAACAACTAAAATGCGATTTCGACTTTGTTGGTGGGACAGTGAAGAACCCTACGGTTTGCTAATTGGAAACTATAAATATACCTTCCATTTTGGAAGAGTATTTAATGAAATTCCTCCCATATGGTCGTTTACAATTAGGCTGTGGCCACCTTATCTTTCTATTTATCTAGGGAGGCCGTTTATGGTTTTTGATAGATGGGAGGATTAAATGCCAATACCGCCAAAAGTATTAGCAGATAAGTATGCCGATTTGCAAAACAGATTGGCCGAGATTAGAATTGAGGAAAATGAATTGCACTGGGCACATTTAACGGGAGAAAATAAAGATTTTCTTCACCAGAATCTCAAATTGTTGTGTGAGGCTCTTGAAGTTGCTCGTGCCCAGCTTGGCTGGTGTGAATTTTACTTTAATCAGCTTGCCGCGAATGGGAAATCTGAATGACCAAAGACAAGAAATGCAGTATTTGCGGGAAAGGTGTGTATGAAAACGAGATTTCTCCTCATACATTATCCGATGGATCAACGCCTGCTGGTGAATTTTGCAGCAAACACTGCCCCTGTGGCAAACCTCCTCATTTCGTATGGAGTGATTTAGATGAATGGCATTGTCCTAGTTGTAAAGCACACTGGGCTGCTGAGTGTTCTTGTGACAGTTTAGGAGTCGAGATAGTGTCCAAAGGAAAAAAGTTACCCGCTACAATTGATTGGCAGTACGTAGCTACATTTGTAGCCCTACCCATAGATCCTGGCACTCCACCTGTGAATAAAATCATTACCATTGTACGCTCGTCCCAAAAGGGGAAGGCTGATTTGTTCAAACTTTTAGAGTTTTGTTTTATGGATGTTTCTTATTCTGGTTCTGAGACGAAAAAAGTAATTCCTATGTCAATATCTGTAGAGGACGACAACTGTGTTTTGCTTGGCACTGCCATTGCCAGTTCATTTAAACATTTGTTGGGAGGTTTTAATATTTATGAAAAATGGATGAATAACTTGGGGAAATGCCCCTATCATATTGTCATTTTAGGAGGGGAAAATATCAAGAAACATAGCAGTATGGCGTCTTCGCTGGTTTTTCAGTGGCTTTCAGAGCTTCATTTGGACCACAGTTTTTTGTGAGGGTTAAATGAATAGAATAGAAAGCGGTTGGGCTACTGTATTGGGATACGAAAAGGTATCTCAAATATCTTCACAAAAGGCGCGCGGTATTGCACTAGTTTCGCAGCTTGGGTATTTTTCCGTGCTAAACACCGTTATTATTTCTTCACAAGAAGCACGGAAATTGGACTCATCTATAATGAATAAAGAATTTAGTGAGTCAGTAATAGATCGTTCCTTTACTCTTGACTTACCAATCTTACTAAGAACGTGCCCAGTCACGCCAAGGCACGGGATTCTCGGAAACAAAAAAATTGTGCTCAAGAGGGTTTCGGAATTACAGGGAGCCTGTTCTGAACTTGCATATTCCATGCTTGAGTATGGCGAATCCGAAGGGGACATTGTAATACAACCATTTGTTAACGCAGCAATGAATTTGGTTTGGACTAATGGGCATGTGGTAATTGGTCCTGATTTTGATGGTGCAACTGCAGGAAAATTTCCATCATTTGGACTTAACGTTCTTTGGCCCAAGTGGTTAGAAAAAGGTATCACAGAGCACATTAAAGGTGATAAACACCATGAGCTTGAATTTGTGATAGATAAATCCACAAATGTATTCTGCACTCAAATTCGAGAATCAACAAAACACAAGGATAAGGGACTCGTAGTTTTGCCGAATTCAATTCCAGGATTTGTTCCTGATGCAACAAGTCCAAGACTTGGTAAAGAATACTTTGTTATAAAAGTTAAGGGAACGGATCTTGAAATTCTTGAGAAGTTAAAAATAGAAAACGTGCTAGTCATGCACCAAGCGGGAAATCTCCTTTCCCATGCGTCGGCACATTGTAGGCAAAGGGGATGGGCATATATCTCTAGGATTCTAAATCCAAAGGATATTGAGAATTGTTATATATGTGAACCCGCACCCGGCAGTGTAATGTTTCTAGAAAAACCAGCAATCGGGGTTAATGTTTCTATTGAAGATTACAAAGCTCAGTTTCTCGAAGGGTTGCAATTTGTCCTTAAAAATAAGGTTGCGCCGCCGGATCATTGGAGGGCGTTTACTTTATCATTTGCTTTTCATCATTTTAGTACAGGGCAGAGTCTAAGCCCGGAGATTGCATACCTCGCCGGGATATTTGCGGGCGTCATGTTAAAGTCTGCATTCGCAATTATACTTGGTGAGATGAGGCATTTTGAAAATCTAGTAGCAGAGACGGATGGATCTGTTTCCGAGTGCTGGGAGATATTTTTGGGTGCCATTTCGGATTCGCTCCACTTGGAAAAGGAAACTCCTAGGAATCAGATTTATAAGAGAGTTTTTTCCACAGATTGCAGTAAGTATCTTGGGCGTATTTTGGCGTTGATGAGGGCGTGTCGTATACTATATAATAAGATTCAATGGGGAAGCGGATATGGCGGTGATGCATGGGGGAGAGTTACGAGAGCCGCCGTGCGTTCTGTAATTGCTTTGAACTTAGGGAACATGAAGTTTATTTTGAGAGAGATTAATCTGCTTACGAATGCAGCACATAACTGTGGGTGGGCGTTTAACAAATTTACCGGCCAACAGGATTTGCTGTACTTTATGGGAGATTTCCTAGGTAATCCACATTGGCCGGTCGGTCTTTCTATGGCCATGAGCGTGCTCAGGAAAGGGATACCAACTTTAGATAAGGACAACTCCACAATTTTTGTTAAAGAGAACGTTAGGGAATCATTGATTGAGATAGCAAAATTACTTTCAAAAGCATCAGCCATTAAGAAAGTGGGTTTCAAAAAGAAGGCCCCCGATGTAGATGTATCCAAGGGATTTACTGCTGCAAAGAAACCAAGTTGTTATATAGCCGTATTTGATAAGCCTTATTCATTGACTGGAGATGAAGTGCCAGAATTTGCTTTGAGTGGCGAAGCAAAGCTTACGTCACTAGCAAAAGAAAAGGATTACGAGGCGGAGCAGTTAGACAGTAATGAAAAACAAGAGTTTTGTGGCACTGTTTTCGATTTACAATCGTGTGAAATGTTTCATTCTATGATAACTAATCTTCTTAATGAACCGGATGGCACAGTGGTAACCTTTAATCCAAATATTGCAGAACAAATGGCTGATGATGAAAATTGTGGTATTCTACATTCTATAAAAAATAGTCTCAGTCTAGAACTGCCAGGAAATCAAGAGATTGCGTACTTAGAAATGTCATGGGCTTATGAACTTCTTTGTGACTCCTATAAGATTGGAGCTAAAAATATGAAGGAACTGTCAAAGGGAGAAAATGATGGCAAAGAAAAATAACGATACAAAAACAACACCAACTGAATGCCACTGGGGCAACTTAGAGGTATTCAGTACAGAATACTCTGTATACTATGGCGGAGGTAAAACAAGAGGAGCAAAAACCGGAGAGGTAGACGTGATTATAGATCTTGCGCCAAGAACATATGGTACCGGAACTGGATATGCAACAACCTCCCCCCTTTACAGTAAATTGCTGACCCTAAAGGGTGTTGATGAATTTCTACAGCGTGTTGTTGATAAGGAAAAGGATTACAAGAAAGATCAAATAACATTTGAGTTGGATTGGGACGACCTGGGAGTGCCGCCATTTACGAAGAAATTCTTTGAGGAGTTCGCGGCAGCCCTTGAAGATGGCTCGCGAGCATTCTTAGAATCTCGCAAAACAAAAAGAAAGATTCTTGTAATGTGCGCTGGCGGACATGGAAGAACCGGCACGATGATTGCTATTTTAGCTTTGATAAATGGAGCATTGGCTGGTGATAAAAAAGTTCTTGAGAACATTAGGGATATGTATTGCCCTAACTGTGTGGAGGCGTTTTGTCAGGCCGAGCTGATTGGTCTTTTTTGTAAAGAGTCTTTCCAATTTACCCTACCGCCCAAAAAGGCAGCATTAATTGACGCGCATTATGGTTTTGAAGACAGTTCTACTGGCGAGTACAGGTTTCCGTCTAAGAAAGGGGGCATTAAGGATGAGCCTGCAGCAAAAAAAGCGATAAGTTGTGGAAAGGAGGATACCTTTGTTGGGGTAACGATGAATGACCCGGAATTTGACTATGAGTATGACTGTCAGGATTGTAAGTGGCATAGGAGGAAGTAAATATCTAAAGTAAATACGATTTTGTGCTCAACAATCTGAGGTTTGTGAAGAAGAGAATGGTGACTGTTAAAAGGAGGAACATATGGACAAAGACCTGCACCCGATCTTTCAAACAATGGCGTTGCTCGAAATGGTGGAGCCCGGAAAGCTTCCAGATCCGGAAAGTGATGACTACAAAAAGTATGTGGAGTTGCACACGGGTCCATTTGAAACGAATCAAAAGGAGTTTGATGGGAAGGTTTATGTTCAGGGGCAGATTAGGCAGGTTGATCCCGATTCCCCAATGTTCAAGATTCAAATTCCTAACTCTGCTGGAGAATGGTATCTTTCGTTACCGTTGTTGATGAAAGACCTTCCCAGTCCGTTGATGAAGGATGCGCCATCTTTGTATCCTGAATCCAGCGCTAAGATTTTTTACTACAAGGTATGGGTTTCTCCGCTAAAAAAAGCCAAGTGCGGGTCTTGTGACAAGGATCATGGCGTGTTAGATGTGATCTTTGTGCAGGATGAGGAGAAGAGAACAGAGGGAATGTCGGATCAGGCGTATGCATTCGTGGAGAGCATTCTTGACGAACTGAAGCAAAATTAAGGATATGGGCGCTGCGGCCCAGCCCAAGGAACCAGCCAGAGGGAACAGAAGGGTAGGGAATGCATCCGTCTGGTCAGCGCCCATCAATTCTTTGGAGAAAACTATGGCGCATTTCTATGGAACGTTAAGAGGAAAAGGTAAAAACGCAGTCACAAAATGTGGCACAAAGAATAGCGGTTTAACCATAACGGCACAGGGCTGCAAGGGACAGATAGAAGTGAAGATTTATTACGATAAGCTTTGTGACGAAGATATGTATTCTGTATCTCTTGCCCCAGCCAATTTCGGTCCAGGTAAAACAACCCTGTTGGCAGTTGGGGTATTGAATATGGCCTATGTGCCGATTTATTCTGGTTATACTGAGGGAGAAAAAGATGGTTAAGATTTCTTTAACTGCCCTTTCGACCTCTCCAGAGGATGTTATAGCGGAAATAAAACATATTTACGATTCGTCTCCGAAAGAAGCCAAGGAAGATATTGACTCAGGACAAGTGATTCTTGATGTAACGGAAATCACCGGACTGTCAGCAGCAATTGCTGTTGCATGTTTAAATGGAATCAGCGGTATTATGCCAATGGTTTTAGAGGATTGGTCTGCTGAGGGATATGAGCACAAACAAACAGTTGATCTACACGAGATCAGACAAGAGTTTTACCTGAAGTATAGGTCTGTAACTGGAGGAAAAAAAGATGGAAATCAG
>Ga0209324_10000462_pt1 | contig 28393 bp, 33 predicted proteins | sample Rifsed19ft3_FD_184015 | JGI IMG/M metagenome (GOLD analysis project Ga0209324, IMG submission 184015) | Soil microbial communities from Rifle, Colorado, USA - sediment 19ft 3 (version 2) | ecosystem: Environmental > Terrestrial > Deep subsurface > Rock core/Sediment | place: Rifle, Colorado...
GAGCGTGCTGCGCCGCCTTCATGAAAAAGGGCAGGAAGGTAAGGTGGGCCCCCTTCTCCTTGGCGACCTTTGCCTCACGCTTACGCAGGGCCCAGAGATCCGTCACGTCCGCGTCGTCCATGCCTGTTACGAACGCCGCTGTCTTCTGGCTCGCGATAAGGTTCTTGGCTATTGCCTTCCTTACGCCCCTTATCGGTATCCTCTCTATCTCGCCGTACTTGTCCTGGCCCGCGGGCCGGGCTTCAGCCGCCTTCTCCACGGGCCTTGGGGCTTCGGCAGGCCTGGGCGGGGCAGGGACTGCCTTGCCCTCTGAGGCTGCCTTTACGTCCGCCTCTGTCACCATGCCGCCGGGGCCTGTTCCTGCGACCTTCGCCAGATCGACCCCGAGCTTCTTCGCGAGCGCCCTTGCCTTTGGCGCGGCGGTTACCTCTTCCTTCTCAGGCAGCGCTCCCACGACCGAGACTGAGGGCGGCCTCGTCCTCTTCTCCTCCTCGGCCTTCTTCTCAGGGGCGGCAGCCTCCGCCTCTTCGGCTGTCTCTATTGTCATGAGGGCCTCTCCGACGCTTACGGACCCGCCCTCTCTCTTGTTTATCCTGATTATCTTGCCGCCCCTCGGAGACGGGACCTCGACGATGGCCTTGTCGGTCTCAACCTCGACGACGACCTGGTGCTCCTCCACGTGGTCGCCCTCTTTTACGCGCCACTTCACCACCTCGCCTTCGGTAATGCCTTCACCCAGGTCGGGCAGCCTGAAATCGAACTCCATCGTATTCTCCTGAAAGGAATGGGTTTGGGCGTGAATTAAAAGAGATGCTCAGTACTGCATGACCTTCTCAAAGGCCTTCTTTATCCTCTCCTGAGAGGGCATGTAGTGGTCTTCGAGCCTTGCCATGGGGACGACGGCATCCGGCGCAGTGACCCTTACGACAGGGGCCTTCAAATATTCGAAGGCCTCTTCCGCTATGAGGGCCGCCACCTCTGCCCCGAAGCCCAGCATCCGGGGCGCCTCGTGCACTATGACGAGCCTTCCGGTCTTCTTGACCGAATTTATCACCGCCTCCTCGTCAAATGGCCGGAGCGTCTGCAGGTCTATTATCTCGCAGTCAAAGTCCTCTGAAGCCTCGGCAGCCCTGTGGAGCATGGTGCCCCACGAGACAACGGTTATCTCGCCGCCCTCCTGGTAGATGGCCGCCTTGCCGAGAGGTATCGAGTACGCCTCATCAGGCACATCTGACTTTATCGACCTGTAGAGCCTCGACGCCTCCAGGAATATGACCGGGTCAGGGTCCCTTATGGCTGATATGAGAAGTCCCTTCGCGCTGTACGGGTTAGACGGTATGACGACCTTTATGCCAGGCATCTGGCAGAAGAGCGCCTCGGACGATTCTGAATGGAGCTCCGGCGGCTTTATGCCTATGCCGTAGGGCGTGCGCACGACCATGGGGCAGGAGAACCTGCCGCGAGAGCGCGTGCGGATGCGGCTCGCGTGCGAGAAGAGCTGCTCTATGCCGGCGTATATGAAGCCCATGAACTGTATCTCTGCCACGGGCTTCATGCCGTATGCGGCGAGCCCCACCGCAGTGCCGATTATCCCGAGCTCGGCAAGCGGCGTATCTATTACCCGCTCTGGCCCGAACTTCTCGAGCAACCCCTGAGTCACCCTGAAGACGCCGCCGTCCTTCGCGACGTCCTCGCCGATGATGATGACATCGGCGTCAGCCTCCATCTCCTGGGCAAGGGCCTGGTTTATGGCCTGCACCAGGTTCAGCTTTGCCATCCGAACTCCTTGAGCTCCCTCATCTGGCGGGGCGTAAGCTCTGCGTAGGTATATTTTATGATGTCAGCCGGATCGGGGGGCGTGTAGCCTTCAGCCTTCTTAATCTCTGAATCGACCAGCTCCTGCGCCTTCTTCGCGTACGCTTCCTCGTACTCTTTCGTCCACCAGCCCCTCTTTTCCATGTAGAGGCGGAGCCTCACCAGAGGCTCCTTTGCCTTCCAGGCCTCGACCTCCTCGTCAGTCCTGTACCTCGAGGCGTCGTCGGCAGTGGTATGGTCGTCGAGCCTGTATGTAAAGCACTCTATAAGGGTCGGCCCTCCGCCGCCCCTGGCCTTGTCAACCGCGTCTTTGGTGACCTTGTAGACGGCCGCGATGTCGTTGCCGTCTACCTGGACGCCCTCGAAGCCGAAGGCAGCGGCCTTCTGCGCTATTGTCTTCGCGGCCGTCTGCCTCGACCTCGGCATTGATATTGCCCACTGGTTGTTCTGGCAGATGAATATGGCCGGGACCTTGTTGACCCCCGCGAAGTTGAGCCCCTCGTAGAAGTCCCCCTTCGACGACCCTCCGTCGCCGAAGTAGACCGCCGCGACCTTTTTGTGCCCCTTGAGCTTCATTGCCCACGCAGCCCCCGTGGCGTGCGGTATCTGGGTGCCCACGGGCACGCTCATGGGGAAGAGGTTGAACTCGGGAGGTATCTGCATGCCCCTCTCGTCCCCCGCCCAGTAGCGGTAGAGCATCCACATGGGGTATCCCTTTGCCACGAAGACGCCGGACTCCCTGAAGGTCGGGAATAGCCAGTCGTCGTTATTGAATGCAAGGGCAGAGCCTATCTGGGATGCCTCCTGCCCCCAGATGGAGGCATATGTGCCGATCCTGCCTTCCCTCTGGAGGGATAAGGCCCTCTGGTTGAAGGTGCGCGAGAGGATAATGGCCTCGAAGAAGCGCCTGAAGTCATCCTCTTTGAAGGGCGGCATGAGGGACTCGTCAGCCTCGCCCCTTTCGTCTATGATCCGTACGCTCTTTACCTCTATCGTCTCTATGGTCGTGATCGGCATAAGGCCAAGTCTATCAGTCAAAAAGAGGACCGTCAAGGCAGTTCAGGTGGGCTCAAAAGGCTGGAATTGACAGAAAAGAGCGTGTTATTATATCCTGCTGACATGGAAAGACCCTTTGACATAAGCGCCGTAAGATTCAACGACGCGGGCCTTGTCCCCGCCATAGCCCAGGACGCGAGGACGTCCGAGGTGCTTATGCTCGCCTGGATGAACAGGGAGGCATTGGAGAAGACCCTGTCCACGGGCAGGGCGCACTACTGGAGCCGCTCCAGAAAGAGCCTGTGGCTAAAGGGCGAGAGCTCGGGCAATTTTCAGGAGGTGCTCTCAGTCAAATACGACTGCGACGGCGATACGCTCCTTGTGCTTGTGGAGCCGAAGGGCCCTGCCTGCCACACCGGCGAGAGGACCTGCTTCTACAGGTCGATTGCCGGAGCTGCGCGCGTCCTTCCCGGCGGCCCTGCCGTGCTCTCGGAACTTGAAAAAGTCCTCGAAGAGCGCAAAAACGCGGACCCGTCGAAGTCATACGTAGCTTCACTCTATCAAAAAGGGACGCCCAGGATACTCGAGAAAATAGGGGAAGAGTCAGGGGAGCTTATAGAGGCGGCCAGCGTGAAGGAGAACGCGGAGGTCCTCTACGAGTTCTGCGACCTCCTCTTCCATTCGATGGTGCTGCTCAAGCACAAGGGCATAAGGATGATCGATGTCTACGACGAGCTCGGGCGAAGGTTCGGCATCTCAGGCATAGCTGAGAAGGAGGCAAGGGCCAAAAAATGAGCGACTGCATATTCTGCAAGATAGCGAGGAAAGAGTTGAAGTCGACCATAGTCCTTGAGACCGAGAAGCTCGTCGCCATAAAGGACATCAACCCGCAGGCGCCCACGCACGTACTCATCTTGCCCAGGGCCCATTATTCGACATTGAACGACTGCGACGACAGGGAGCTGCTCGCGGACATGCTCGACGCCGCGAAGAAGATAGCGCGGGACCTGGGATTGGAAAGGCGGGGATACAGGACAGTGATAAACACCAACTCCGAAGGCGGCCAGACCGTCTTCCACCTCCACATGCACTTCATGGGTGGAAAGCCGCTGGCCGGACGGATGGGATAGATAAAGGAACAGGAGGAGAGCAACGCTATGTCAGAGATACTACCGGGACCCGTATGCCACAGCTGCGGCATGTTAATTATGAAGCAGGACGAGTTCGGCTCAGAGGCCAACCACGTGATGAACACCTCCTATTGCAAGTACTGCTATTGGAAGGGCCAGTTCACTGAGCCGGATTTAACCAGGGAGCAGATGATAGAGAAGCTCGCCGAGGCCATGAAGCTCGGGAAGAACATCTCTGACGAAGAGGCCAAACAGATGGCATGGGAGAGGATGAGGCTCTTAAAGAGGTGGAAAGACAAGTAAGGTCAATCTTCCATGAAAGAGCGCAACGAATTCAAAGCCAAAGAGAAGGCTAATTAGGATTCCTATGCTCGATAAATCTGCAAAGGCTTGCGAAAAATTAATTGATGTTGTCAGTTCTGGAATTGGAATCCTTTATGAACCTACCAGAATAAAACGAAAAGCAAAAGCCGAAGCTGATGCTTCACTCATACGAGTAAAAGGCGAAATTCGAACAGAAGAGGAGCGGGCCGTAGCTAAAACCTTTGCTGAAAAACGTGAACTTCGTAGATTTAAGAATTTAGATAACATAATCGGAGCTGCACGTGACTATTTGCCAGATTCAGTCTCTGAAACGCCCGTCGATGCTGATTGGGCCGCAACGTTTTTTAACAGTTCTCATGATGTTTCTAATGAGCAGATGCAGGAGCTTTGGGCAAAAATCTTGGCCGGGGAAGTTGCAGAACCGGGGAGGTATTCATTAAAAACATTGGAGGTATTAAAAAACTTACGTCAAAAAGATGCAGAAATTTTTTCTGCTGCTTGCAAATACATTGCTATTTATCATCACGGTTTGGCCGTTCCTGCTGGACTTGATGTCATGAAATTTATAAAAATGAAGAACTTAGATTATAATGAGTTTAGACTGTTGTCTGATTTAAATCTGATTCACTTCGCTGAGCATTCATACAGCTTTGAGAAAGGTAAAAGCATCTTAGTTGAGTACGGAGGCCAGAAGTATGAATTATCGCTTCCTGATAAATTTTTCGTCACAGGTGGATTTAGCTTAGATCTCCCTCCTAGGTTACTTTTTTCTGATTTAACAATTGCAGGTCGCGAACTTTATAAGCTTTGCGACACGAAACCGGATGAGGAATTTAGGCATTTTCTTGTCGATCATTGGACAAAACAGGGGATTATTATTAATAAGAAAAATAACGATGATTCTAAGCGGGTTCAGGGTTAAACCCTGAACCCGCTTATTCGTAAGTGGTTCTACGAATTTCGGGTTCAATTTACAAAATTGGACCCCGCCTGAGCAACAATTGATGGTGGGCACAGCCCACCCTGCGAAATCATCACCCTATCCCGTACCCCTTTTCCCTGAGCGCCTTCAATATACTCCTCGAATGCTGGTGGCCCTCGACTTCGAGTATTATCTCGAGCCTGATGGAGTTTACCGGCACGTCTACCGCCTCCCTCTGATGTATCACGTGGAGGATATTGGCCTTCAGGGCCGCTATCTCCGCCGTGAGGCGCGCCAGAGACCCCGGCTCGTCGGGGATGATTGTCGTGAGCTTCAATATCCTGCCCTCGCGGAGCAACCCAAGCCTTATAACGCGGTCGAGGGGCGTAACGTCTATATTGCCGCCGCTCAGGACGAATACTACCTTCCTGGTTGATTTGGGCAGCTTGCCTTCGATAGCCGCGGCCACAGGCACCGCGCCGGCGCCTTCGACTATGAGCTTCTTTCTTTCAAGCAATCGTACTATCGCGCCCGCTATCGAGTCCTCGCCGACGTCCACGACCCTGTCAACGTACTCCCTTATCACCTCGAATGTCTTCTCCCCGACGCGCTTTACGGCTATGCCGTCGGCTATGGTCGGCCTCTCGGCGACTTCTGTGGGTTTTCCTGCCTTTATGGATTCCACGCATGAGTTGGACGCGGCCGCCTCAACGCCTATCACCGTGAGGTCCGGCCTCTCCTCTTTCATCGCGGCTGCTATGCCGGAGATGAGCCCGCCCCCGCCCACCGGCACCACTACCGTATCGACGTCGGGCACGGCGTCGAGTATCTCAAGGCCAATTGTCCCCTGCCCGGCCATTATCTGGTAATCGTCAAAGGGATGGATGAAGGCGAGCCCCTTTTCCGCGGCAAGCTCCTTCGCGCGGGAGTAGGCCTCGAAGAAGGTCCTGCCGTGGAAGAGGACCTCTCCGCCGTAGCCCTTTGTGGCGACGAACTTTACGATGGGTGTCGTCTCGGGCATGACGATGAGGGATCTTACTCCGAGCAGACTCGATGCCCAGGCGACCCCCTGCGCGTGGTTGCCCGAAGAGGCCGCGATGACCCCGGCCGCCTTCTCCCCGTCAGTAAGAGAGGATATCTTGTAGTAGGCGCCCCTTGCCTTGAAGGAGCCGGTCTTCTGGAGGTTCTCAAGCTTGAGGTATGATTCGAATCCGAATTGCTTCGACAGGCTCGAAGAGTAGATGACAGGCGTGACGCTCGCGACTTTTTTAATCCGTTCGGCGGCTTCCCTTACGAGTTCTATCATAAGCCCCCTGGAAAACATTTCAAGGCTGCCTCTAAAAATTAGGAATTTTTTCTGAGGTCAAGGAAGGGTGGAAATAAAAAGCGCAGCATATGTTGTGGTATATGTGAGCATTTTTATTTTCGCCCTGACACAGAGATCAGGAAAAATAACAATTTTTAGAGGCGGCCTTTGCTCCTCTGCCGCATTGCCTCAAACAGCGCCACAGCCCCTGCCTGCGCGGCGTTCAGCGAATTTACCTGGCCGGACATGGGGATCGATACGCAAAAATCGCACCTCTCGCGCACGAGCCTCCTTATGCCCATGCCCTCGCTGCCTATGACGATGGCGAGGTCCCTGTCGAGATCAGCGCTCCAGACCGTATCCTTGCACCCGGCCTCGACGGCAGCCACCCAGACCCCTTCCTCTTTGAGGCGCTCTATGGCCCGGGAGATGTTGACCTCTCTGGCGACGCGCGTGTGCTCGGTGGCCCCGGCAGAGGCCTTTACGACCGCCGGCGTCACCTCGCTCGCCCTGTCCTTCGGGATTATTATGCCGTGCACGCCAGCCGCGTTCGCGGTCCGCACAAGAGCCCCGAGGTTCTGCGGGTCCTGTATCGAGTCGAGTATGAGGAAGAAGGCCTGGCCCCCCTTTTCCTTCCAGAAGGCGATGAGGTCCTCGATATCGTAATACCTGAACTCCTCATGGAGCACGGCGGCGACTCCCTGGTGCTTTTCCGTGCCGGATATCCTTCTAAGCTCCTCGTCGGGCATGCGGCTGACCTCTATCTTTTTCTCGCGCGCGAGCCTCAGTATGTCAGCCGAGGCCTTGCCTGTCCTCCCCTCTGATATCAGTATCCTGTCGATGGCGACAGAGGCCCGCAGGGCCTCGAGCACCGGGTTTACTCCGTAGACGGTCCTCACAGTCCCTCACCAGGCGCGGTCAACACCCTTATCTTCCCGTCTATGACGGCGGCCTTCTCCGCCCTGCCGGTCTTCTTATATAACTCGCTCAGGTGCACGTATATCTCGGAGAGGGCATCTTTTCCCTTCGGCGGCACCGCCCCCGCGGCGTCAAGGAAGCTCTTCTCGGCCTTATCCGTCTCCCCTGCCCTCATCTGCACGACGCCCAGGGTGTCCATGTATACGTAGCCGCCGCCAGAGAGCCTCACGGCCTCCTCAACGGACTTGAGCGCGCCCTTCATGTCGCCCTTCTCCATCAGGAGCCAGCCCATGTTGTTGTAGAACTCGGGCCTGGGCTCGAGCTCTATTGCCCTCTGGTAGTGGCGCTCGGCCTTCGGGAAGTCCTTCGTCTTAAGATAGACATTGCCGAGCGCGAAGTAGGCCTGGGCCTCCTTGGTGTCTATGACCTGCGCGCTCTCGTACTCGCGGAGCGCAAGCTCGTACTTGCCCTGACCCTCGTATATGGACCCGAGCCTCATGTGCTCGTTGAACGTGAGCGTGTCCGTCTCCCTCACCTCTACCATTCCGCAAGACTGGACGAACGCGGCAAGGAGCAGAACGATCGCGAGCCTTTTCATTGCGTCCCCCCTTTGGGCCTGATAAGAAGTGTTGAATAGCCTGTCTTTGACCATGCCGCCTCAAGCTCATGGAAGCTGTATGCCTTCTCTTGCTCTGTGCCCGAATGGGCCAGCACCGCGCCTTCCTTATCGCTTACGCCTACTGCCACTATATAATGTCCGACGGGGTAGAAGTCATATCCGAGGTTGAGGAAAAGTATGAGCGGCTCCCCCTTCTTTATCGCCTGCCTCAGGTCGTCGAGCCCGCCCTTGTAGTAGCGCGCCTCGAAGCCCCTCTCCTTCGCGTAAGAGAGCATATCCAGAGGGAGCGTGCCCCTTAGCCTTTCATTGTAGACCCTGCCCCTTATCTCGTTCAAATCAGCCGCTGCCCCGTAGAAGGATATCACCGATGCAAGGGCAGACGGGCCGCAGTCGTATCTATCCTGCGGGAAAAAGGGCACGCCTTCGATAATGGCCCCCGTGCCCTGGCCGCTTCTAATGGATGAAATGACGGCCTCCCTGCCTGTTCCAGAGCACCCGGCAAGGGCCGCAAGCAATATCAGACAAAAAAGGGTTTTTTTAAACGGCATAGGACAATCCGGAAAAAAGAAAGGGCCCGGGGTCTTTTGCTCCCCGGGCCCGGACATAAAGGGCCTATCTGATGATTATCTTCCTGTCAGCGAGCTTCAGGACCACCATCACGAGTATCACGATTATCAAGATGGCTATGACTAGCCCGAGGGCGTCACCGCCCGGATAGAGGCTATCGAGCTGGGAAGCGAAAGAATGGACCTCTTCGTCGGAGAGGTTCTTTATCTTGCCCTGTATCTCGTCGGGTGTGAGGCCGGTCTGCCCGAGCCTGTCGGAGACGAGCTTGCTCTCCAATACCCTCTGGATCCTGGCTATGTCGGCTTCCCTCGAGTGCTCGGCCGAGGCCGCGACTACCGCGTCCGTATCGACGACTAAAGCCATGCTCCTGGTGGGGATGGCCCCGATCATGAACATTGTGAACGCGAGGATTGCTGCTATCTGCCTGAAGTACCAGCTCTTTACGACTTTCATTATGCACTCCCCCTTCTTCTGATTTGTCGACAGTTATAGAAAAGCGCTACGGCTATGAGTCCCGCTGCGACCGATACCGGACGGGGGATTACGATGACCCTGAACTCTTCGGTGGTGAGGCCGCCCGCGGCCTCCCTGCTCACGTAGCTTACCTCGGGAAAGGCTAAGGCCACGAGCGCGAAGGCGAGAAGGACGGACCCCGCAAGGATGCAGATATAATCCCCGCCTCTTCTCTCCATGCGTACCCCCGAGGTACATGCGTTAATTTATAGTCCAAAAAGCCCAAGCTGTCAACATCCCTTGCAAACCGCGATATTATGTGCTATTTTCGCAAATATGAAGCTTTCCAGGGAACAGGTGGAGAAACTCGTCCGCGTCTCGCTCGACAGGCTCAAGGGAAAGGAGCTAATAGAGTTCAAGGCGGACGAAAAGAAGGTATTCGAGCGCATGGTCGATATATTCCTCTCGGACCTCAGGAAAGAGGACGACCTCGACAAGGAGGTCGAGGCCCTGCTCAAGTCCCATTCGGGCGCGATGGACTCCCAGAGGGTCGACTACAGGAAGATGTTCGGCATGATAAAGAACAAGCTCGCCCGGGAAAGGGGCATGGTGCTGTGAGGCTCTCTGACGACAGGATATCCCACATAGCCCACCTCCTGTCCGACGGCATCTGGAAGGACGACCTCGTGGACTTCACTGACGAGGGCAAGGCCCTCGGCGAGATAAAGAAGGCCATAACAGAGTACCTCATGGTCGAGGACGAGGCGGACACGGTTGCCCGCAACAAGATACGCTCGCTTTCCAGGGATGTGCCCGAGGGGAGCAGGGAATGGGACATCCTCTACAAGAAGTACTTCGAGGAAGAGGCCTCGAAAAAGGGCTTTACCTCCTGATGTTCTCTTGTACTACTCAGCAGTCCTTGAAAACTTCCCAGTCAGTCCAATAGCAATATATCGGTGATAAAATGTCATTGAGCCTCTTCCTGCCTCCTATAATAGGGGCCGCGATAGGCTGGCTCACGAACTACGTGGCCATAAAGCTCCTTTTCAGGCCGCACGTGCCCTTCAACGTACTCGGCTGGCGCGTCCAGGGGGTCATACCCAGGCGCAGGAAGGAGATAGCGCACTCCATCGCCCGGACGATAGAAAAAGAGCTCCTATCCTCCGAGGACCTCGCAAAGGCTCTCTCGGGCCTCAACTGGGAATCTGAGATAGAGCGCACTGTCGAGGAGGTCGTTGAGCACAGGTTCTCCTCAAGGTTCCTCCAGCTCCCTGTCGTCGGCCTGGTCTCCCAGGGGCTCAAGAGCCAGATAAAATACATACTCACACGCGAGATAGTCTCTCACCTTGACAGGAAAAAAGGCATGCTTGCGGCAAAGGTCAAGGAGAACATAGACGTAAAGGACCTGCTGGTCACCAGGATAGACCAGCTCGACCTCATGCGCTTCGAGAGGCTACTGACGGATTTCATCGCGCGGGAACTGAAGCACCTCGAATACCTGGGCGGCGTAATGGGCTTCTTAATCGGCGTATTCCAATCCCTTCTCACCTATTTTTTCTGGTTATAGCAGGGTTGCTGAAAAAGCAACCTGCTAAGCAATCCATGGATGGATTGCCCAAATTGCGAGCTGGAAAGTCGAGCAATTTGTGAGACTTGGACGAAATTACTTCGGCCAGGTCGTGGCTGAAAAAGTCCAGGACGGACTTTTTCAGAATCTTATTCGATGAAGACGGTCCTTACCATAGCGGGCTCAGACCCGTCGGGCGGCGCAGGTGTCCAGAGGGACCTCGAGACATTCCATGACCTCGGCGTAAGGGGCCTCTCCGTCATTGCCGCCCTTACGGCGCAGAACTCGACTGTCGTAAGGGCGGCTGAGCCGGTTTCAGCCGGATTTTTGAAAAAACAGGCAGAGGCGCTCTTCGAAGAGTTCAGGATAGACGCCGTGAAGATAGGCATGACGGGGAGCGGCGAGAACCTGCGCGCCATACGCGGCCTCATAAAAAGATACGGCCTGAAAAACGTCGTGCTCGACCCTGTGATGCGCTCGACGGGCGGCAAGCCTCTCCTCGAGAAGGCCGGCATCGCGGAATTAAAAAGGCTCCTCCCCCATGTCACGCTCGTAACGCCTAATCTGCCGGAAGCCGCTATCCTTACAGGCGTAAAGGAAATAAAGGACATCAAAGGCATGGAAGAGGCGGCAAAGGCCCTGTTTGAGATGGGCGCGCCGAACGTTCTCGTCAAGGGCGGGCATCTCAAAGGAGAGCCTTTTGACGTATTCTACGACGGAAGGTCTTTCGGCTATTACAAGAATGAAAGGCTCAGAGGCGGCGCCGGACGCTTTCACGGGACAGGCTGCATACTTTCCGCCGCAATAGCGGCGGGGCTCGCCCTGGGAAAAAGGCGCGGGCCCGGATGGGGCCGGGTCGAGACAGCGGTCTTTGACGCGAAGGGCTACCTTATGAAGGTCCTCAGGAATAGACCGAGCGCTTGAGCCAGCCCATCTCCTTCGCGCTCATAAAGCCCTGCGAGCCTGCCACGATGTAGTCGTGCACGAGTATGTCGATGGACGAGGCCGCTGCCTCTATCTCGTTCGCGAGCGCCCGCTCTTCCTTTGAGGCAGAGGCCCTGCCCTGCTTCAGATGCACCATGATGACCGACCTCGCGTTGTGGCTGAAGGCCTTCTGTATGACAGCCTTTGGAGCAACACCCTTTTCAAGGGGCCCCATGTGGATGCATTCCACTCCGAGGACCTCGTTCTTCGAGTTCAGGAAGAAGGCGTAGACCCCCTCCTCGGAATCCCCTTCCGATACCTCCCTGGCTATCCTGACGGCGTCCCCTGGCGAGCTTACGGCCCCTTTGGAGGAGGAGACCTTCTCAGAGAGATAGGCCCTCGAGGCCTCCCTTACGAGCCCGAGGAGCACCACACTCGCCTCGCCGAGGCCGCTTATCTCCCGGAGCCGCTCCGGGTCCGCCTCGAAGATCCCCTTGAGTCCCTTGAAGTCCGCGAGCAGCTTCTTCGAAAGAGGCTTCACGTCCCTTCGCGGTATGGCATAGGTAAGCAGGAGCTCAAGGACCTCGTAGTCATGGAACCCCTGAAGCGACGACTTCAGGAACCTGTCCTTTAGCCTCTTTCTGTGGCCTGCCCCCTGCCCCCCGGCGTACATCGGCTACTCCGTCTTCAGTCCCTTGATGAACGGCTTCACGAGGTCCATGGGCAGCGGGAAGAGTATGGTCGAGTTCTTCTCAGCCGCTATCTCGGTCAATGTCTGGAGGTACCTCAACTGGAGAGATACCGGGTTTTGGGACATGAGCTCGGCTGCGGCGAGTATCTGCTTCGCCGCCATGAACTCGCCTTCGGCGTGTATTACCTTGGCCCTCTTCTCCCTCTCGGCCTCGGCCTGCTTTGCCATCGCCCTCTTCATCTCTTCCGGCAGGTCTATGGCCTTTACCTCTACCAGGCCGACCTTTATGCCCCAGGGGTCGGTCTGCTTGTCGAGTATCTCCTGTATGTTCTTGTTTATCTTGTCCCTCTCGGTCAAAAGCTCGTCAAGCTCGGCCTGTCCGCATACGCTCCTGAGCGTCGTCTGCGAGAGCTGGCTCGTGGCGTAGAGGAAGTTCTCGACCGCGATGATAGCTTTCTCAGGCATCATGACCCTGAAGTAGACGACCGCGTTCACCCTGACTGAAACGTTGTCCCTTGTGATGACCTCCTGCGGCGGGACGTCCATGGTCACCGTCCGGAGGCTTACCTTTACCATCTTCTGCACGCCCGGTATGAGGAGTATCAGGCCAGGCCCCTTTACAGCCTGGAACCTTCCGAGGAAGAAGATGACGCCCCTCTCGTATTCAGGCAGTATCTTTATCGCGCTCCATACTAAGAGCAGGATAAGCGCTGCCAGTATTATCGTTCCTGTTCCAATGCCGAATTCCATGTTACCTCCCCTTGATTTTAGGCTGCCTCTCAGGCCTTCGTCACTTTAAGGTGCAACCCCTGCACCTCAATGACCTGCACCCTGTCCCCTTTTGATACTAGAACGTCGCTCGATGAGTTCCAATACTCGCCCTCTATGAAGACCCTGCCGGTCTTGCCCTCTCCGAAGTCCTCTTCGGCTGTGCCCACAGTACCGACAAGCTCTTCCTTGCCGCTCACCGGCTTTCTCTTGTGCACCCTCAAGGCGTAATACATGGCCCCGATCACCACGGCCGTAAGCAGCACCACCGCCGGCAGCACCACCCAGATGGAAATCTGGAAGTACGGGGCAGGAGAGTCGAAGAGCATGAGAGAGCCCAGTAAAATCGAAATGACACCCGCTATCGTAAGAAGTCCGAAACTGATCACCATTAGCTCCACTATGAAGAAGATTATGCCGAGCCCTATAAGAAGGAACCCGGCGTAGTTCACCGGCAGGGTCTGAAATGCGTAGAATGCCAGTATGAGAGAGACAGCGCCTATGACGCCCGGGAATATCGCGCCGGGATTGGAAAGCTCGAAGTATATGCCTATGAGCCCGATCATCATCAGGATATAGGCGACGTTCGGGTTGCTTATGGCGTTCAATATCCGGTAGCTGAGCGACAACTCGACCTCTACCACCCTTGCGCCCGCTGTCGCGAGCGTTCGCGTTCCGGCCGCGGTCTCGACGTTCATGCCGTCGAGCCTCTTCAAAAGCTCGTCCCTGCCCGAAGCCACAATGTCTATGACGCCGAGCTTCAACGCCTCCTCAGCCGTTATGTTGACCGATTCCCTGACAGCCATCTCCGCCCACTGGGCGTTCCTGCCCCTCTTCTGTGCTATGCCCTTTATATAGGCCACGGCGTCGTTCTCGACCTTCTTCGTCATGGTCTCGTCCATCTGTCCGCCCATCGATACCGGATGGGCTGAGCCGATGTTGGTGCCGGGGGCCATCGCGGCCACGTTCGCCGCGTACGTGACGAAGACGCCTGCCGAGGCCGCCCGCGAACCGGCTGGCGCGACATATACCACGACAGGCACCTCGGAAGCGAGGGTAGCCTTTACTATGTCCCTCATCGAGAGGTCGAGGCCGCCGGGCGTGTCGAGCTCTATGATGATGGCTTCAGCGCCAATGGTCTTCGCCTCCTCAAGGGCAGCCCCGATATAGCCGGACATGACAGGGTTGACGACACCCTCTGCCTTTAAATAGATTATATCCTTTGCTGAGGCGAATGTCGGGAACGCGGCGGCGGCGAGCAGGTTGGCGAGAAGGAGGATAAAGCCGGCCAGGTTTTTCATAGCCTGATTCTATCAGGGAACACAATGTATTTCAATGAATCAGGGCTGGATTGACAATATGAAGGCCTTGAGGTGGTTATGGGCCTCTCTTCTAAGGGGCTGCGCTCCGGCCGCTATCTCGTCCGGCGGCCACGTGGCCAGGAGCCTGCGCCCCTTTGAGGAAAGTTCCTTTCCAAGCTGGACCTCTGCCCCCGGCATAAAGGCTGCCCTGGCATTCTCGCCTAAAAGCAGCACTGCCTTGGCGTCCGTCTCCGAAAGCCAGCCCTCGATCGCGGGCATGGCCTTTAGGGAAGCGTCCTGGATGGCCAGTTCCCCCCCTTCCACGCACCTGGCCGCGACGACAAGGCGAAAGCCCTCCATGTCAGGCGCTGTAGCCTTTATCTCTCCGGCAAGCCAGTTGAGCATGCGGCCGAGCTGCAGGAGGCCCTCTTCCGGAAAGGGCGACCTGCACGGGCCGCTCACGCTGGCGGCCCAAACGGCGGCGGCGCCCCCTATCATCCAGCAGCCGAAGGCTGAGCCTTCCCAGAGGGGGTGCTTGGCGCAGGGCGCGAAAGCCTCAAACCCGCCGGGCGTCCCGTCGTAGAGGGCCGTGGGATTCGCGCAGGGAAGAGGCCTCTTTGCCTTTGGCAGAAATCCGACCCCCGAGCGGCCCAGGAACTCGAGCCTTTCCTTGAGCCCGCCGCAGACCTGCTTCAGCTCTTCCAGGATCTCCAGCTTGTCTTCTTCGCCACGCATGTCTTAGTTCTACTACCTTTTTTTCCGCTTTACAACTGGAACCTCTTCTCGTAATAATAGTTGTAAGATATGTTCGTAATAGCCATACTTACAGCCCTGATAGTACTTGCCCTGCCGGACGCCGCGCTGGCCTGGGGGCCGGCGACCCACCTCGAGCTCGGCAAGACCATCCTCGAGAACACGAAGCTCCTCGTCCCGCCGGTGAGGGCACTCCTCGAGGCCTATCCGAACGACTACCTCTACGGCAACATAAGCGCGGACATCGTGATAGGCAAGAACCTCGTCGAGGACTTGAAGCACTGCCACAACTGGAAGGTCGGCTTCAAGCTATTGAGGAAGGCCGAGTCCGACTCCCAGCGGGCCTTTGCCTACGGCTACCTGAGCCACCTTTCAGCCGATACCATAGCGCATAACCACTTCATACCCGAGATGATGATCCGGACCTTCTCGGCGCGGAGCCTCCGGCACATCTACTGGGAGATGCGCTACGACGCGATGGCCGACAAGCGCATCTGGCAGCTCCCCAAGAAGTTCCTCAAGGAGGTCCACAGGGACAACGACAGGCTGATGGACATGACGATAGAGGGCACGCCGCTGTCGTTTCGCACCAACAAGACCATATTCTCGAGCGTCCTTCTCATGCACAGGTTCGAGCAGTGGCACAAGATGCTCGGCCTCCTCTCGTCCACTTCGAGGTGGACCCTTACAAAGGAGGAGAAGGAGAGGTACTTCGCCATCTCGGTCGACAGCATAATAGACCTCCTTACCTTCACGCAGAAGGCGCACTGCCTGAGGAAAGACCCCACCGGCAAGCACAGCCTCAATGCCGCGAAGTTCATTCGAAAGCGCCTGCTGACCATCCGCAGGAGCGGCAGGGACTGGGAGGCCGCCATGGAGAACGCGCTCAAGTGGGTGCGCATCTGACGTTTACTGGTCTTCCCGGGGAAAAAAGCGGCTGACCGAAGCCGGAAAATAATAAGAGGGCGGCATCGTTTGGATGCCGCCCTCTTATTTTAAATAACAGTCGCCCTGCTTATTTTTTGAGCGCAGCCACAGTGTCGAGTATCCTCTCTGCCACCTCTTCCTTCTTCAAGGGCGGCAGCTCTTCTCGCTTCCCCTGTGCGCCGAGTATGGTCACCTGGTTGAAATCGCTGTCAAGGCCTGCCGGGGCATTCGCAACGACAAGGTCGAGGTTCTTCTCCTTGAGCTTCTTCCGGGCGTTCTCCTCGACGTTGTCCGTCTCGAGCGCGAATCCAACGAGTAATTGTCCCTTCTTCTTGCGGCTGCCCATGTATTTAAGGACGTCGGCTGTCCTCTCCATCTCTATGACAAGCGAGGTCGCCTCTTTCTTTACCTTCGTGGGGTAGCTCTTGGTCGGCCTGTAGTCCGCGACGGCAGCCGCCATGATGACGATGGTCGATTGGGTGAAGTACCTTATGCTCGCGTCGAGCATCTCCTCGGCGGTAACGACGGGCACGTGCGTTATGCCGCCCGGCTTGGGCAGGTACGACGGGCCTGAGACGAGCACGACCTCCGCGCCCCTGCTCCGGGCCGCCTTGGCTATAGAGTAGCCCATCCTGCCCGAAGAGGCGTTCGATACGAAGCGGACGGGGTCAATGGCCTCCCTTGTCGGCCCGGCGGTGACGAGGACCTTCTCGCCCAACAAGTCCTTGGGGCTCAGGGCCTCGCGGGCCGCGTCGAGTATGTTCTCGACGGACGAGAGCCTGCCCTTGCCCTCGTAGCCGCACGCGAGCTCGCCTGTCTCCGGCCCCACGAAGAGGGATCCGTTCTTCTGGAGCCTCTTTACGTTCTCCTTCACGATGGGGTTCTCCCACATCGCCGAGTTCATCGAGGGCGCGATGAGCACCGGGGCGCAGGCCGCGAGCGTTATCGTGGTAAGGAGGTCGTCGGCAATGCCCGAGGCCGCCTTTCCGATGAAGTTGGCCGTGGCTGGCGCGATTATTATGAGGTCGGCCTTCTGAGCGAGGTCGATGTGGCTTATCCTCGTCTCGTTGGTAAGGTCGAAGAGGCTCGAAGATACCGGGTTCCGGCAGAGGGTCGAGAGGCTCAAGGGAGTTATGAACTGTGCGGCGGCCTCTGTCATCACAGGCCTGACTACCGCCTCGCCCTTGATGAGGAGCCGTGAGAGCTCAAGGGCCTTGTAGGCCGATATCGCCCCAGTGACGCCCAGGGTTATATTTTTGCTTTTGAGAATCAAAAAACCTCTACTCCTTGATTAATCTCTGTCTTTGTCCAGGCCGCTCAAAAAGCTCCATATGCAAGCCCCCGGTTAAATCGGGGAGCGAGGAATCGAGGAATGAGGCGTACTCTTCATGTACGTCGCAGCGACTCGCTTTGAGGCCAGCACAGCAGATGGACTTTTCCAGCGGCCTGCCTATTCAAACCCGCCTGCCCCTGAGATATAGGGGTTTATCTCCTTCTCCTCGCCTATGGTCGACTCCGGGCCGTGGCCCGGCAGCACCATTACGTCGTCGCCGAGCGTCAGGAGCTTTCTCTTTATCGAATCCATCAGGGCCTTTGTAGAGCCGCCCTCGAAATCGGTCCTTCCGACAGAGCCGGCGAAGAGCGTGTCGCCGGTGAAGAGCACCTTCTGCTCCCTCATATGGAGGCATACCCCGCCCCTCGTGTGGCCGGGCGTATGGAGGACCCTCATCCTGAGCCTGCCGAAGGCGATATCATCTCCGTCTTTGAGGTGCACATCGGCCTTCGGCTGCTTCGGCTGCTTCACGCCGAACATGATCGCCTGGTCGTGGGCGTACTCTAAGAGCCCCTCGTCCTCCTGGTGTATGGCGATAGGGCAGCCGAGCGCCTCTTTAAGGATGCCGTTGGCGCCCACGTGGTCGAAGTGTCCGTGGGTGTCGATTATGTACTTCGTCACCACGCCGTTCTCCTTGAGCGCGGCCTTGATGTCCTCGGCGTCCCCGCCGGGGTCAATGACGACCCCTTCCTTTGAAGCCTTGTCAAATACGATGTAGCAATTTACCTCGAGCGGCCCTACGACTACCTTCAGGATCTCTGCCATTCCCTGATCTTCTCCGAATATCTGTTTACCAGGCTCCTCGCCGCTTCTTCAGTAGAGGCCTCAGCCACCAGGATGAAGTACGGCATGTCCTGGCTGGGATAGGCGACTATCCAGTCTTCGCCGAATTTTATCTTTATTCCGTCCAGAAGTACAGTCTCAAGGCCGCGCGAGTCCTCGGCGAGCCTCCTCATTATCATGCCCTTGTTCTCGAAGGAGCACGACACCCTCTCCTTCACCATTATGGAGGGCGGTATCTCCCTCATGAGCTTGTGTAGCCTTGCCCCGTGCTTCGCGAGCATCTCGAGTATCTTGGCGACCGCGTACATGCCGTCGAAGTTGGGCTGGAAGTCCGGGAACATGTAGCCGCCCGACTGCTCGCCTACGAAGACGGCCCCTGCGGCCGCCGCCTCCATCTGCCCCCTCGGGGTGGTCTTGGTCCTCTTTACCGTGAAGCCGTACATCTCGGCCATCCTGTCTATGGCGCGCGAGGCCGTTATGGGGACGGCTATGTGGCCTATCCTTCCCGCCTCCTTGCTGGTCTTCAATACCAAAAGAGTCACGATATTGAGGGCAGTGTCCCCGTCGAGCGCCTCCCCGGTCTCGTCGAAGAGGAACACCTTCTCGCCTCCGGCGTCGAGGTAGAAGCCCATGTCAGCGTCGAGAGACCTTACTATGGACGAGAGCTGGTCCATCGCCCGCTGGAACTCATCGGCGGATTTCGTCGTCTTGCTGCCGTCGAGGTTCGCGTTAAGCGCGATGACCTCGCAGTTGAGCTTCCCGAGTATCGACGGGAATATCCTCGAAGAGGAGCCGTACGAGTAGTCGACAACGAACTTGAACCTCGCCTTCGATACCGTAGCGGCGTCCACCATGGACATGAAGGCGTCCTGGTATGACTCGAAGGCGTGAATGGGGAAGCTCATCTCTCCGGTCTCCTCCATGGTGACGCGGGGGAAGTCCTCCTTGAAGAATAGCTTCTCAACGGTCTTCTCGTATCCGGGGTGGAGGTCGAGCCCCTTGCTGTCGAAGAACTTGAGGTCGAGAAGCTGCGTGTCGAACGGCGACCTTCTCGTGTGTATGCCGCCGGCCTCCGTGCCGCTCCTCGCGAGGAACCTCACGACGGGCATGGGCGTGACGCCGTAGTCGTGCACGCTCACGCCGGTCGAGAGTATGCCGGTCATTATGGCCCTGTTTATCATGCGAGAGGTCTTGTGCGCGTCCCTGCTGGTCGATACGACCGAGCCCTTCTTCAAAGACGCCCCGTAGGCCGCGCCGAGCTTGGCCGCGAACTCAGGGGAGAGCTCTATGTTGGCCAGGCCCGTGACGCCGTAAGTCGAGAATATGTTCCTGCTCCACTTCTCGCCCCAGATAAGGCTCGAGGCGAGCGTGGCGTCGTCCTCTACTATCTTGTAGGGCCAGACCTTGACGTTGGCCTTCAGAGTGGCGTTCCGCCCTATCCTGCAGTGGTCGCTTACGATGACGCCCTCGGCGATGTGCGCCTGGTCGAGTATCTCGCTCGAGCTCCCCACCACGTCCTCGTGCAACGAAGCGCCCCTGGCGACCCTCGTCGAGTCCCAGAGCACCGAGTCGCGTATTACAGCCCCCTCTTCGACGACCGAGTTCGGGCCTATGATGGAGTTGGATATCTTCGCGTCCGCCTCTATGCGGCAGTTCTCGCCTATGACGATGGAGCCTTCGAGCTTGGCGGTGAAGTCGATGCGCGAGCCCTTGCCCACCCAGAGCCTCCTGCCCTCTATCCTCTCCCCGGGTATCTCGACGTGGACGATGCCCTGGAGTATGTCCATGTTCGCGGCCCTGTACTCCTCGAGGCTGCCGACGTCCTTCCAGTAGCCCTCGGCGATGTACCCGAATAGCGGCTCCTTCTTCTCGAGCATGAGCGGGAAGAGGTCCTTGCTGAAGTCGAACTCCCTGTCAGGAGGTATGTAGTCGAGCACCTTCTTCTCGAGGATGTATATGCCGGTATTTATGGTGTCGCTGAAGACCTCGCCCCAGCTCGGCTTCTCGAGGAACCTGACGATGCGCCCCTCCTCGTCGGTTATGACTATGCCGAAGGGGAGCGGGTTCTCCACCCTCGTAAGCACTATCGTCGCGGCGGAGTTGTTCCTCTTGTGGAACTCCACGGCCCTCTTCAGGTCGATGTCGGTCAATACGTCGCCGCTTATGATGAGCGTCGTCTCGTCCCCGCCTATCTTCCTCATGGCGCTGCCGACCGCCCCGGCTGTGCCGAGGTCGACGGTAAGGGTTATGTAGTCGATCTTCACGCATAGGCCGGCGCCGTCGCCCAGGTAGCCGGAGATCATCTCGGGCTGGAAGTACAGGAGCGCGGTGAGGTCGGTGATGGCGTTTTTCTTGAGGAGCTCTATTATGTGCTCCATCATGGGCCTGTTGGCCATGGGCACCATGGGCTTGGGAAGGTTGTTTGTGAGCGGGCGGAGCCTGGTGCCGAAGCCGCCGGCCATTATGATGCTCTTCACGATGTCTCCTTTAGATAAAGAAAATGGACTGTCATAATCTTTTCCTGCGATATCCCTTCACCCCGCCTTGCCCTCCGGTTGCCAGGGACGGATATAAAATCAAGCTGATTGCTTCCAACCGGATATTTAAACTCCTCCTGCCAGGGGTGCCGGGAAGGTCTTTTGGTAGGTTTAAAAAAGGCCTATCGATTCTACCATAAAAAACATGGGCGTCAAGAAAACCTGAGAGGGCTCGCCGCCGCTCTTCCGGCCCGCTTCCGCCTGCTTCCGGACGGAGGGCTATACTCAGAATTATGGGGGCATGGAGACGCGGGACAGGGGAGAGATTTCCTTTGACTTTCAATTGGGCCATGTGATAATAAAACCCGGTTACATCGGCCTCCCCCGAAAAAACAGTCGCTAAATCAAAGACAAAGGGGGCGCCTATGCCTGAAGACAACCATGGCAAAGGGGTTTTCAAGGGCCTCGCGATGCTCGCCTCGATGGGCATCGTCATGGTCGTATCCACGTTCATAGGCTTGGGTGTTGGCATTTACCTTGACCGCCTATTCGGCACCGGGCCCTGGCTTACGATAATATTCCTCATTTTAGGTATAGCAGCGGGTTTCAAGAACATGTTCGAGATGACCAGGAGATATGGGCTTTAGCTTAACGAAGGCACAGAGCGTCGACTCGCTTGCGCTCGCCATATCGGCCAGGGTGCTCATGGTGAACCTGGCCTCGTGCGCGCTCCTCTCCGGCGCGCTCCTGGCGTTTTCGAAAAGGGGCTTGGTCCCGGGCTTTGCGGCTGGTTTCCTCGTAGGCATCCTGAGCATAATGTGGCTCATGCGGATGGTTAGAAAATCCATGCGCATGAGCCCGGAGCGGGTCGAGAGGTTCGTCAAGTTCTCGTACCAGTTGAGGCTGATATGCGTAGGGGCGCTTCTCGCGCTCATAGCCTCGCGCGGCATGATCGAGATCTGGCCGATGATAGCGGGCCTCACGGCCGCTATATTCACTACCATCTGCACCATGGTCTACCTGGCAAAGGAGGAATACAAGCATGCATGACACGATAATCCCGACATTCGGGCTGCCGGTACATACGGCCTTCATGATATACATCACCATAGGCCTGGTCATATTCTCGATACTGCTCGCCAAGGGCCTGAGGCTCGTGCCCGGCAGGACCCAGTCGATAATCGAGATCACCATCTCATATTTCGAGCGCCTGGTCGAGGAGACCATGGGGCACAAGGGGAAGAAGTACTTCCCGCTCATAATGACGCTCGCCGTCTTCATCTTAGTATCGAACCTGCTGGGCCTCATACCGGGGCTCCTTCCGCCGACCGCCAACCTCAACACAACCCTGGCGCTCGCGCTCATAGTATTCGTCCTCACGCACATAGTGGGCATAAAGGAACACGGCATAAGGTACCTGAAGCAGTTCTGCGGCCCTATCTGGTGGCTCATGCCGCTAATGATACCGGTCGAGATCATAGGGCACATCGCAAGACCGGTCTCTCTCTCGTTCCGGCTTTTCGGCAACATATTCGGCCATGAGAAGGTAGTATTCGTTCTTTTGATGCTTATGCCGCTCGCGTATCCGCTCCTTGCATTCTCCACGGTATTGGGCGTCGGGGTCGTGTTTTTGCAGGCCTTCATCTTCGCGCTCCTCTCCATGATGTACATAGGGAGCGCGCTCGAAGAGGCGCATCACTAATAGTCTTTAATTGTCTTTTCAAGGGAGCCACACTTGATCGGGGCACCGTACGGGGCCGGGAGTGAGCCGGGGAAGATGGCGATACCCGGCCTGTCCGACAGGAGCGCCATCTGGTCAGGCGGAGCAGGACTCCCTAATCATAAGGAGGTGAAACAAAGATGAGGAAGTTCGCGGCAGCAGTATTTATAGCGGCAATAGCCCTTCTCGCCGGCTTTGACCTGGGCTTTGCGCAGGAAGCGGCTCTGTCGGCAGGCGACGATTCCTTCCTGAAGGCGGCCATATTCATCGGCTCGTGCATCGGCGCGGGCGTCGGCATGGGTCTTGGCGCCATCGGGCCCGGGGTCGGTATGGGACACGCTGTGAGGGGCGCGCTTGAAGGTATGGCCAGGAACCCCGGCACTTCAGGCAAGCTCATGACCACCATGCTTATCGGTCTGGCCATGATGGAGTCGCTTGCCATATACGCGCTCGTTATAGCCCTTATACTCCTTTTCTCCAACCCGTTCCTTTAAGAACGGGCCAAAAGGATTATATAAAAGAGGGGCGGCAGAAAGCCGCCCTTTTTTTATTCCTTCAGGCTGCTTAAAAAGTCCATCTGCTTTGTTGTCATCGTCGCTCGTCACTGCAGCGTACATGAAGAGTACGCCTCATTCCTCGCTCCTCGACGCCTCGCATATGGAGCTTTTTGAGCAGCCTGAACAAATCGGACATTTCGAACTATCCTAAAAACTCTCAAAAATCAAGGTATTTTAGCGTAGTCTTGACAGGAATCCACTATCTCTTTATAATATTAGCACTCGAAGAATCAGAGTGCTAATGGAGGTGAAGAACTCTATGGGTCTTCCGGTCGTATCAGATTCCATCCAGAGCTACCTGGCCGAGGTAAAACGGCATCCGGTCCTCTCGGCAGAGGACGAGTTCACCATCGCCGAGCGCTACTACAGGACGAGGTCCATCGAGGACGCGCACAGGCTCGTCATCTCCAACCTGAGATACGTGGTAAGGATAGCCCTCGAGTTCAGGAGCTACGGCTGCAGGCTCGCCGACCTCATACAGGAAGGCAACATCGGCCTCATGACGGCCGTAAAGAAGTTCAACCCCTACAAGGGATTCAGGCTGATCACCTACGCGACCTGGTGGATAAGGTCATTCATCCAGGAGTTCATATTGAAATCAAAGGGCCTTGTGCGCCGCGGCACAAAGGCCCTGAAAAAGCAGCTCTTCTACAGGAACGCCCTGCCCTCGGGCGAGACCGGGAACGTCTCGATTGACGAAGACCCCATCCAGGCAACGAACGACCTCTCGCTCAACGCCGCCGTAGGCGAGGACTCGACGACCCACCTCGACCTCCTCAACTACGAGGGGCCGGGGCCCGTGGAGGCAACCGCGATGAAGCAGGAGAGCGCGATAGTAAAAAAAGAGGTCTCGGGTGCGCTCGCGCTGTTGAACGAGAAGGAGCGCATCGTCATCGAGAACAGGGTGATGGCCGATGAGCCCGAGAGCCTGCAGGCGCTTGGCGACAGGCTCGGCCTCACAAGGGAGCGCGTGCGCCAGATAGAGAGCCAGGCATTGAAGAAGCTCCAGAGGACGCTTTCGCGGGTGAAGACGGGCGGGATGCTGACAGAGCCTGCTTAAAGGACTGAAAATCAGCAAAGCCGGGGGAGAGATCCCCCGGCTTTTTTTATTATTCTCTCTCGTAAAACCTTTTTCCGCGCTAAGAAAAAACGATTCCGTCCGTCAAACGACAGGGGGCGCGATAAAAAAACTTTGCAAGCCCGCTCTAAAAATGTTATCAAGTACCTGTTAAATTTCGATTTTTCTCTTTCGGGAGAGCAGTTTGGAAAAAAGGCCGACCTCCGCGACTATCGACCTGGGGGCGCTAAAAGATAATTACCTCCGGCTGAGGGAGAGGGTCCGGGTGGGTACCTCGGTCCTGGCCGTTGTCAAGGCCAACGCCTACGGCCACGGCGACGTGGAGGTGGCCCGTGTCCTCGAGGGGCTTGGCTGCGAGCTCCTCGGGGTCGCCATACCGGAGGAAGGCGCGAGGCTCAGGCAGGAAGGCATAAAAAGCCCCATAATCGTCCTCGGCGGGCTCTTCCCCAACCAGGCCAATGACGTAATAGACCTCGGCCTCACGCCCGTCGTATTCGACGCGTCCACGGCAAGCCTTCTCAATTCAGCCGCAAGCAAGCGCGGCACCGTCCAGGAAGTCCATGTCAAGATAGACACCGGCATGGGTAGATTGGGACTCCGCCCTGAAGAGGCCGGGCCTTTCTTCTCCAGGCTCAAGGGCCTTTCAAACCTCAAGCTCGGCGGCCTGCACTCGCACTTCGCGGAATCAGAGCGCGAGGACAAGAGGTTCTCGGAGGCGCAGACAGCGGCCTTCGAGTCGTCTGTAGCCCTCGTAAGGCAGATGGGCTTTGACCCGAAATATGTGGGAATTTCCAACAGCGCGGCTATAATAGAGCATCTCGACGGCGGGCGCTTCAGCCTGGTGAGGCCGGGACTCATGCTCTACGGCTCCTATCCGGATGAGCGCCTAAGGGGGAAGATAGACTTGAAGCCTGTGCTGCAGCTAAAAACACGCATACTCCACATGAAGGCCATACAGGCCGGCGAGAGCGTAAGCTACGGCAGGAGGTTCGTCGCCGGAAGGCCGAGCCTCATCGCGACCCTGCCCATTGGATACGCCGACGGGCTGCCCCGCTCGCTCGGCAACGCGGGAGAGGTGCTCGTCCGCGGCAGGAGGGCTGTAATCGCCGGGACCGTCTGCATGGACCTCGTCATGGCGGACGTCACGGACATACCCGGCGTGCAAACAGGCGACGAAGCCGTTATAATAGGCTCGCAGGGCAACGAGGCCATAACGGCCGAAGAGGTGGCAGCCAGGGCTGGCACCATAAGCTACGAGATATTCTGCCGCATATCCCAGAGGGTACCGAGGGTCTATGTCTGAGCCGAGCGGGTTTGTAAGGGCTTACCTTGAGAACATCGGGCGTTCGGCCCAGCGGTTCGTTGATTCCGCCGGGCTCATGACCATGATGCTCATGCAGGCGGCCGTGAACGTCTTCACGCCGCCCATGAAGCTCCGGAACATCTTCAAGCAGATGGAGTTCGTTGGCGTGCAGAGCCTCTTCGTCGTCGTGCTCACGGGCTCGTTCACCGGCATGGTGCTCGCGCTCCAGAGCTTCAACGCATTGAAGAGGTTCGGGGCCGAGAGCCTGGTCGGCCCGACGGTGGCCCTCAGTATGGCCAGAGAGCTCGGGCCAGTGCTCACGGGCCTCATGGTTACCGGCAGGGCCGGGAGCGCCATGGCCACGGAGCTCGGCACCATGAGGGTCACCGAGCAGATAGACGCCCTCGTCACAATGGCCGTTAATCCCGTAAAGTACCTGGTCGTCCCGAGGATACTCGCCGGAGTCCTCATGTTCCCGCTCCTTACGGTCATTACCGACTTCGTCGGCGTCATAGGCGGGTATGTCGTGGGCGTGCAGCTCCTGGGGATCAACCCCGGCGTCTACATAGGCCGCACAATAGACTTCGTGCAGGTCAGCGACATATTCGCGGGCCTCTACAAGTCTCTCGTCTTCGGCCTTATCACCACGCTGGTCGCCTGCTTCAACGGCTTTTATACCTCTGGCGGCGCCGAGGGCGTCGGCAGGGCCGCTACGGCCTCCGTGGTCACGGGCAGCGTCCTCATACTCGTCTCCGACTACATCATGTCGTCTTTCATGGTCTGATGTCCTTGATACTCCGCAACGGGTTATGATAAAGATTACAGGCCTCAAAAAGTACTTCGGCCCCAAGAGGGTCCTTGACGGCGTGAACCTGGAGATAGAGCGGGGCAAGATAACCGTCATCATCGGGCGCAGCGGCGAGGGCAAGAGCGTGCTCATAAAGCACATCATAGGCCTGCTCCGTCCCGACGATGGGCAGATATTCCTCGAGGGCCAGGAGATAACCGCCATGAGGGAGAAGGAATTCAACGAGGTCAGGAAGCGCTTCGGCATGCTCTTCCAGGGCGCGGCCCTCTTCGACTCGATGACAGTCGGGCAGAACGTGGGTTTTCCGCTAAAGGAACACACTGACTTGAACGATGAAGATATAATGAAGGTCGTTGGCGAGAAGCTCAGGAGGGTCGGCCTCACCGGGGTCGAGAACCTCATGCCCGCGGAGCTCTCGGGCGGCATGAAAAAGAGGGTCGGGCTCGCCCGGGCCATAGTCATGGACCCCGAGATAGTCCTCTTCGACGAGCCGACTGCGGGCCTCGACCCCATAATGAGCGATTCCATAGCGGACCTTGTGCTGGACACCCAGAGGAGCCTCAAGACCACTTACATACTCATCACCCACGACATCCCCTTCACCTACAAGATAGCGGACAAGATCGCCATGCTCCACGAGGGCAGGATCGTCCAGGAGGGCACGGTCGAGGAGATGAAGAGGAACCCCGACCCCATAATAAGGCAGTTCCTCGAGGGCAGGGCCGAAGGGCCCATAAAGGTCTACTGAGCCAAATAATCAAAGGGCGAACCGTCGCATGGCAATACCCAAACTGAGTTCTGAAGCAAAGGTCGGGCTCTTCGTGCTCATCGGCATAATCATCCTGGCGTACATGTCTCTGCGCCTGGGCGGCATCCAGCTGGGCAGGGCCGAAGGCTACACCCTTTTCGTGGACTTCGACTCGGCGGCAGGGCTCGACCCCAACGCGCCCGTGAGGGTAGCGGGCGTCGAGGTCGGCAGGGTGAAGACCATTACCCTCAAGGACGACAAGGCCCATCTCGAGCTCCTGGTACAGCCCGACGTGAAGATAGGCAAGGACTTCACCGCCGTGCTCACTACCAAGGGCCTTTTGGGAGAGAAGTACCTCGAGCTCGTTCCCGGGGTGCCGGGAGTGCCGTCCCTCAAGGAGGGCGAGTACATAACCCGCACCCGCTCCTACGCTGACATGGACAGGCTCGTCACTATCCTCACCGACGTCTCGGGCGACATAAAGGAGATAACCGAGTCGCTCAGCAGCGTCCTCGGCGGGGACGAGGGCGAGCAGACCGTGAGCAACATAGTCCACAACATAGAGGAGCTCACCTTCCGCCTGAACAGGATAGTCGCGAAGAACGACGAGCAGTTCGAGAGCATCATGAGGAACCTCGAGTCCTTCACCACGCTGCTTCGCGAGGAAGGCCCAGGCATAACCACCGAGCTGCGCGCGACGATAAAGAACCTGAACGAGTCTCTCGTGAAGACCTCGGAGAACCTGAACGGCATGATCACCGAGAACCGCGGCAACCTGAAGGACGGCATAGAGAACCTGAGGGCCGCCTCCTTGAGCCTCCAGCAGGCCATGGACACGATAAACAAGGTCACCGGCGACGTCGGGCCCGACATAAGCTCCACGATGAGCTCTGTGAAGAACATCACGAAGAAGATAGACCAGGGCGAGGGCACGCTCGGCGCGCTCGTCAACGACAAGTCGCTCCACGAGAACATAAACAAGACCGTGACCGGCATCAACAGCTACATAGAGAGGACCGAGAGCTTCCGCACCTTTATCGGGTACAGGGGCGAGTACCTCTTTGACGCGAGGGACACGAAGAGCTACCTTTCGCTCAGGATCCAGCCCAAGAGCGACAAGTACTACCTCCTCGAGATAATCGACGACCCGAGGGGCAAGAGAACGGAGGAGACCAGGGAGGTGACGACCGGCGGGGCCACCACGACCACCAAGGAGATAAAGACCACCGAGCAGATCAAGTTCTCGGCCCAGATAGCCAAGCGCTTCAACAACCTGGTCGTAAGGGGCGGCATCATCGAATCCACGGGCGGCGCCGGCATAGACTACTACATGTACCGCGACAGGCTCAAATTCACGCTCGAGGCCTTTGACTTCGGCCAGAAGGGCAACCCGCACATGAAGGCGGCCGGCACCGTCTACTTCAACAAGTTCTTCTTCCTCACTGCCGGATACGACGACTTCATGAGCAGGGTCGGGCTCCAGTCCGCCTATGTCGGCCTCGGACTGCAGTTCATGGACGAGGACCTCAAATATCTCCTGACGAGCGCGCCGCCCGTTTCGTTCTAACCGGCTGCTGAAAAAGTCCATCTGCTTTGTTGTCATCC
>Ga0209324_10000463_pt1 | contig 28392 bp, 19 predicted proteins | sample Rifsed19ft3_FD_184015 | JGI IMG/M metagenome (GOLD analysis project Ga0209324, IMG submission 184015) | Soil microbial communities from Rifle, Colorado, USA - sediment 19ft 3 (version 2) | ecosystem: Environmental > Terrestrial > Deep subsurface > Rock core/Sediment | place: Rifle, Colorado...
CAGAGCTCTGAAAAAATCTTCTACCGTAATGGTTTCCATTCCATCAATTTTTTCATAATCCACGTTAACATTATATCTCAGATAAGCTCTTCCACCTATATCAATGGATACGGTTACTTCTGTTTCATCCATTGGTAATAAAATATATCCAAATCTTTTTATCCCGCTTTTATTCTTCAAACAGTCAATAATAGCTTTACCCAGACAAATACCCACATCCTCCACTAAATGGTGGCAGCTTACCTTCAGGTCACCGGAAGCTCTGAGTTTCATATTAAAATTTCCATGTCTCGTAAAACTTTCCAGTACATGATTGAAAAAAGGTATGGAAGTTTCTATATCAGAAGTTCCGCTGCCATCCAGGTCAAATTCAAGCTTTATATCAGTTTCTTTAGTTTTTCTGATTATTTTTGTTTTTCTTTTCATTTTTTTATTTTATTACATTTTTAATTTTATTCATAAAATTACTTATTAAATCATACTTAATTCTATAACTTGTAATATTTGCAATTAACCTGGTAGTTGAAACAACAACTTCTTCCATTTCCATTAAATCATTCTCTTCCAGGGTTTTGCCGGTAGAAGTTATGTCCAGTATCTCATCAGCAATTCCTAAAATAGGGGCCAGCTCTACCGAACCATGCAGTTTTATTATTTCTACCTGCATCCCTTTCCGGTCAAAATATTTTTTTGCAATATTAGGATAGCTGGTAGCAACTCTTATAGAGCCAAAATGTCTGTACTGCTCTTTTACTTTTTCCATGCGGTCTTTCAAAGTAGCTAAAATAATCCTGCATTTTCCACTTTTTAGATCCAGCAGTTCATACACATTGCTTTCTTTTTCCATTAAAGCATCTTTACCCGAAAAGCCAATATCACAGGCGCCGTGTTCAACATAAACCGGAACATCCATCGGGCGCGAGATTATATATTGTATAGAGTCCTCTCCGGAATATATGGAAAGCTTTCTGTTTTTTTCCATCAGGGGCTCTATTTTATACCCTGCTTTTTTTAATATGTCCACACACTGATCAAACAAATATCCTTTTGGAATTGCAATTTTAATTTCTTTTTTCATCTTTTATCTCTTTTATAAATTCGCTTATTCCTTTTACTCTCTTCACATTCTTCTTAAAATCGTTTATCTTTACATTATTTAAGTCCGGTTCAAATTCAACAAGCAAATCGCAATTTTTTTCCTTTGCAAAATTTTCAGGATCATGTATATCCTCAAAAGATAATTCTACAATGATACCAATACCCCGTAACTTACGTGCAAATCTCATCAATTCCACTGCATTCTCATTATCTCCGCCTTTTATCAAGATCTTTAAATTCTCCTTAAGTTCTATTTCCTTTACCGCTTTATGGGTCAAATCTATATCCAGTGCAAATCCTGTTGCAGGAACGTCCAATCCGAATTTTTTTATCAGTCCGTCATATCTTCCACCGCTGCCTATTATATCGGTTATATCCGATTGATATATTTCAAACAAGAGCCCTGTATAATAATCAAAATCCCTTATGATGCTAAAATCGGTTACGAGGCATCTTCCATAATCAAGTCCTTCTAAAATACTGTATATTTCTTTTATATAGTCAAGGCTTTTGGTCACTTTTTGTTCCTTTATTCCAGAAACCATATCGGATATTTTCTCGATACTGCTCTCAGGCTGTATCAATTTCAAAAAAATTTCTGCTTTATTTTTATTTTTCCTGCTTAGAAAATTTTCCAATGCCACAAAGTCTTTCACAACAATTTTCTTCCTTATATGTTCCCTGTCTTTCAAGTCCAGCTCAAACCAGTCGAACAATCCCTCTATAAATCCAATGTGCCCTAACCCTATTTTATAATCATGTAAATTTAGTTCATTCAAAATATTTATCAATATTATCAGGATTTCTATATCTGACATTAAGGTGTTGGCAGAACCTATAAACTCGATGCCGGCCTGATTATAAACCCTCCTTACACCTTTTTGTATATCGGATTGCCTGAAAGAATCTGCAAAATAGCAAAATCTTACCGGAAGCTGATTTCTTTTTATTCGCATTCCAGTCAGTCTTGCCACCGGTATAGTCATATCTGTTCTAAGGGATACGGGACTTCCGTCTATATCAAAAAAATTTATTAACTTATCTTTCCAATTTTTACCAACCCCGACTGAAATATTTTTTGTATATTCGATTACCGGCGTGTAGACTTCACCATAACCCCATAATTTGAACTCTCTGCCTATAATTTCTTTTATCCTGTTTCTTTCTTCTATTTCAAAGGGAAATATATCCCTTAATCCGAAAGGTAACCTGACAATTTGACTATCCTTTTTATTTTCAAACATTTTTTACCGAACCCCGGGATTTATATATAAAGTAAGTATTTTATCATACTGCAATGTTTTAAAAAAAGGTTTAATTTTCAAAATTTTCCTGTATCCTGTTCAATCTGTCTTTTTCAGATATGGGTTTACCTTCCTCATCCACGGATATATTCTTACCATCCAGAAACATGGTTTTTATCGTTCCCTTTGCTGCCCTGACTCCGAATAAATGAGGAGCATCCAGTATGCCTGACTTTATTACTTTTGAGATTATTGCCGGAGAGATCAAAGGGTCCTCGGTTTTTTTATCTCTGCCCAGTGTTCTTATCTTATCTATGATAAGCTTTGCATCTGTAATCAATTCTTCTTTTCTGTTTTTTACCCTTTTATCTGACTTCATGTCGGGACAGCCATATAAACAATTTTCTATTACTTTTCTGGCTATTTTTACGCTTTCTATTATATCCTCCGGCTTTGCGGCATGATCCGCTTCACAATACGCAACAATATGGACAATATCAGGGTCAAGCTGCATTTGAAGCAAGGTAGAAGAAGCAAGCTGCCCTTTGCTTTTGTTAAAATCGGCAGGGTAGCTGTATAATCCCGATCTTGTCTGCCTGACAGTCGTAAAATCATTATCATGAAGAGATTCAACGAGCTCCGTTTTGGCAAGCATTTTCGCGAGATCCATTGTAAACGAGGTTTCTGGCGGAGTATTAAACATATATTGAGAAATATAGACTTTTACTCCCATCATTTTAGCATTGTAAGCAGCAATATACGCCGCTGCCACTGCAATGGAATCGGGTGAATACCTCAGACTCCAGTGATGGGCTTCATTGACTTCAACCGGGATATTTCTCTCGGCGTGCCATTTCATCACTGTTTGATTTTCAGCTATCGATTTCTCCAATTTCCTTTCACTTCTATTATCGAGCTCATTGTACCAGCAAAGCGGAACGGCACACCATGCATTATTAATGTTTTCCAGCAGTACCTTTGCCATTCTCAAAATATCATTTGTACCGCTGTAGCATCTCATCAGTGGATAATTACCGGTTCGGGATGCAAGATATAGATCTTTAAAATCTTTCTCACTCCTTAAAGGAACCCCTCCTGCACCATCCTGTCTGTGATCCATTTTGTCCTGATGGAAAAAAAATTCCTGAGTATTTTGATCGGGACCAATGGATATAACATCCAGGACTCCGCTTTGCGAGATTTCTTTTATTCCTTTCACGGTTTCATCAAGAGTCGGCCTGCCAAAATGATGCCTTATCACAGGAAAAGGCTTGTTATATTTGATTCTCTCTAAGATATTTTGAGGGGGGATTTGACTTCTCGCAAAAATCTTCTTTTTACCTAAAAACTTTTCGATTTCTTCTTTGCCTTCCTCTCCGGTAAAAATAACATCAAAAATACCAAGCTTTTTTGCGACTTCTGCAACAGGCTTCGTACTTCCAAGCACAAACACTCTTTTTGATGGAGAGGATTTATCGATTATTTTCTTTTTTAATTCCTCGAATGTCAGCAGAGCACTCTCGGGTGAAAGCCGATAACTTACAGCCACTATATCGGGATCATATTCATCTATTTTTTGTTTTAAATAATCGATTTTACAAGCAGAGCCTAAAAATATGGTGCTGTAGCCATGTTTATCGGATAAGTTCAAGAAGTTCAATACTCCTGCCACATGTATACAGCTGCCGATACAGGCACCCAGTATCTTTTTCATAACTTTATAACTACTTTTTTCCTTTGATTAGAATATCTCTTATTTCGTTCAGATTTAATCCCTCCAGGCCCAGTGTGGAAATATTCCTGCCAATCTTTCTGAAATCCTTTTTGAATATGGAATTGGCTATATTGATGAGTGAATCGATTATTGTAGTCTTTACTCCAAGGACCTTTCCGAATTCAGAAATTGGTACGAGACTCATCGGGACATCTTCCGTTATATATCTGATATTTATGGTTATTGGAGCCATGATCCCCACGTAGCCTGGATTACTATGGATAGCATCGAATAGATTATCTTCGACCACATTATAGGCCATCGATAACCATTCAATAGCAGAATATATATTGGCACACTTTAATTTTCTCGCAACCATCACTCTTTCCTCATCCACTGCCTCCAGGATCTTTGCCACTGATTGTGTCACACCCTCTATATAGAATTGAAAATTCCCAAGGGTGGACTCTATTCTGCTGAGATTAAGTATGGTAATGGACGGGTGAAAAACTGCACCCATATTATTAAAACTGGTTTCGATCACACTTCCAGCAGGGATAAACTCCGGGAAAGCTTCGTTTAATTTCTTGACTACCATTTCAGTTTTTTTCGAAGATATAGCAGCTACAGGAATTGCCTGTTTTACTCTGAATATCCTCGCCGTTGCCGGCCCCATGCCTCTGCTTGCATATATAAAAGTCTGTGCTTCGGCTATCGTAATATCCTTGTTATTGCCTTCTTTCCGTAAAACATTCAAAAATTCCAGAGCACCGCAGGTTCTTCCGGGATTCAATACTACTATCTGATTCTCTTTCAGGAAAGGTGCGCACAACTTGGCAATAAAAGCATGACCATTTGCGGGTACGACGACCATAATTATATCTGTACCCTTTATTGCCTTCTCAATATCGCTTGTAATCATATTTAGTTTACCAAAACCTTTTATCTCACCTTCAAGCTCTATCCCCTTCATCTTTTTTATGGGCTGAATTCTTGAAAATGTCCTGTTGTACAGGTTGACCTTGAAACCTTTTATTGCCAGATGGGCAGCCACAGCCTTCCCGCCATGACCCGCTCCTAAGACTGCAAATTTTAAATCATGCATATGCTTAATTGCTCCTTCTGTTTTTTTATCTATACCCTGTCCCAGTTAATTTTATCCGAAAACACTTGTTTGAGGTTTTCTTTAAGGGACTCGTTTAAATCTACTCTATATGTGGAAGGGAGTTTATATATCCTATCTGCACTTTTACCGCTGTCATCTGTTATTCTAAACTCTACTTCATTAAATCCCGGGTATTTTTTTAATATATCATAAAATCTGTTTATAAAATCCTTATCAAGGTCATTCTTCTTTGCAGTAAAAACTATTCTGCCATTTCTATCGCTTATTAATTCCTTTTGATCTTTATTTACCATCTTATCTTTCTCCAACTCTTCTATTTCATTTGCGATAATCTTCAGCTGGTCCTCTTTTTTATCCAGCTTTCCCTTGATTTTTACAATCTTATCTTCCGAAATTATTCCCCTGTGCTTCATAAGAACCGATGGGAAAACTATTACTTCCACGTTATCACCGATATCCTCCAAGTCCAAAAAACACATCTGCTGGTCTTTCTTTGTGAATACGATCTTTACTTTGGTTATTACTCCGCCAACAGCGACATTTGCTTTGTCTTCTACATCAATAAGGACTTCTATAGGGGTCACTTTGGTAAGTGACTCTTCATATTCGAATAAAGGATGACCTGAGATATAAAGACCCAGCATTTCCTTTTCGAAATTCAATAATTCTTTTTTGGAAAACTCCTGGAACTTCTCTTCGGTTTGATAGACTCCGTTCAGCAGTACTTCCTTTTTTGGACTGCTTCCGGTATCAAATAATGAGAACTGTCCGAGATCCCTGTCCTTTCTGATCTTCAGGGTCTCTTCCGTTATTTTTTCATAATTTTCCAGAAGATGTTTGCGGCTCTGGCCAAGTGAATCGAAGGTCCCGCTTTTAATCAGGCTTTCAAGCGTTTTTTTATTCAGTACATTACTATCGACTCTTTCGCAGAAATTTATGAAATTCTCGAATTTACCACCTTTTTTCCTCTCCTTTTCAATGCATTCGATTACATTTGTCCCGACATTTTTAATTGCCGAAAGTCCGAATCTTATGGAATTTTCTACCACGGTAAAATCGGTAAAACTTTGATTGATATCCGGCGGAAGTACTTCAATACTCATTCTTCTGGTTTCATTTACATATTGTGCCACTTTTTCCTGACTGCCCATCCTGATGCTGAGCAGAGCGGCCATGAATTCTACAGGATATTTTGCTTTTAGATAAGCTGTTTGATATGAGATCATAGCATATGCGGCACTGTGGGATTTATTAAATCCATATTCCGCAAAATGGTTTACAAGTTCGAATATCTTAACAGAGATTTTTTCGTCTATTCCTTTACTTTTTGCGCCTTCTAAAAATTTATTTTTTTGTTTTGAAAGCAAGCTTCTTTTTTTCTTGCTTATCGCCCCTCTTAAAATATCAGCTTCTGACATGCTAAAACCAGCCAGTTCCGATGCTATACTCATTACCTGTTCCTGATATAGAATTATCCCATAAGTGCTTTCCAGTATTTTTTCCAGAGATGGGTGCAGGTAGCTTATTGTCTGTCTGCCATTTCTTCTCTCGACAAAATCACTCAACATACCACTTTGAATGGGACCTGGCCTATATAATGCCAGAAGAGCAATCAGATCCTCGAATTTGGTCGGCTTCAAATTTATTACAAGTTCTCGCATTCCCGAGCTTTCCAGCTGGAACACACCAAGACATTCACCATCACTTAACATCTCAAAAGTTTCTTTATTATCAAGATCGATATGGTTTATGTCTATATCGATATTTTTGGTTTTTTTGATTAAAAACAAGGTCTTGTCTATCAGTGACAGTGTTTTAAGTCCAAGAAAGTCCATCTTGAGCAGTCCTATTTTTTGGATATCTTCCATTTTGTATTGGGTTACGATATCGCCCTCATTCTCTTTTTGAATCGGTGTATAGTTATAGAGCTCTTCCGAAGATATCACAACTCCTGCAGCATGGATCGAGTCCTGTCTGGATATACCCTCGAGAGAAATGGCGGTATCGATTACTTCTTTTATTCTCATATCGTTCTCATAAATTTCTTTTAGGTCGGGAACCATTTCCAATGAGCTTTTAATTGTCACATTCAATTCCATTGGAACCATTTTCGCTATACGGTCAACTTCAGCATAAGGAATCTCCATTACTCTTCCGGCATCTCTAATCGCCTGTCTGGCAGCCATTGTTCCGAAAGTTATCAATTGGGCAACCCTTTCGTCACCATATTTTTTTGTGACATATTTAATGACTGCATCTCTCTTTTCATAACAAAAATCTATGTCGATATCGGGCATGCTCTTACGTTCTTCATTTAAAAATCTTTCAAACAACAGGCCGTATTTTAAAGGTTCGATATCGGTTATGCCCAGATTATAAGAAACTATACTGCCTGCTGCTGATCCTCTTCCCGGTCCCACTCTTATATCATTATTTTTGGCATAGTTGACCAGATCCCAGATTATAAGAAAATATTCGGAAAACCCCATTTTCTTTATGACTTCCAGTTCCTTTTTTATTCTTCTGTCAATTTCTCCGGTAATATTATCATATCTTTTTTTGGCGCCTTCATAACATAGCTTTTTTAAATATTCATCTGCACTGGATCCGTCGGGGATAGTAAAGGATGGTATCAGATTCATATCAAACTTTATATTTACGTTACATCTATCGGCAATCTCCAGTGTGTTTTCAATAGCACCGGGAAACTGGTTAAAAAGTTCTTTCATCTGATCGTAACTCTTTAAGTAATACTCATCAGTTGGGAATTTCAAACGTCCGGCTTCATTTATTGTCGACCCTGTCTGTATGCAGAGCAACACATCATGGGCCTTACTATCCTCTTTATTTAAATAATGTACATCATTTGTAGCAACAAGCGGAATTTTATATTCCGAGGATAATTCAAGGAGAGTTTTGTTTACTTTCTTTTGCTCCGGAATTCCTGAATCCTGCAGTTCCAAAAAAAAATTATTTTTTCCAAAAATATCCAGGTACTGCTCCAGATTTCTTTTTGCACCTTCGATTTGATCCGAGATAATGTATTTTGGAATCTCACCTGACATGCATCCGGAGAGAGCGATCAAACCCCCTTTGAATTTACCAAGCAGTTCTTTGTCGACTCTTGGTCTGTAATAAAAACCTTCCAGGAATCCCATACTGACCAGCCTCATTAGATTGTGGTAACCCTGGTTATTTTCAGCAAGTAAAGTCAGGTGATAAAAGTTTTCTTCCTTTTTGCCTCTTTCCGATTGTTTTTCAAATCTGCTTTTTGGTGCCAGATATACCTCGCAGCCTATTATCGGTTTTATGCCTATTTTTTTTGCCTGGCTGTAAAATTCAATAGCGCCATACATAACACCATGATCTGTAAGTGCCAGGGCAGGCATATCGTACTGGCTGGCTTTTTCGATTAATTTTGTTATCCTGGAAGCGCCGTCTAATAATGAGAATTCACTGTGGACATGCAAATGGACAAAATTATCTTTTTTCATTCTAAAAGAATATTGTTATTTGTTTTGACTTTAGGTATCGAATTGAAAATAATTTAAAACTAATAAACAACCCTGTATAACTCTTCAAGGGAAGTTATTCCTTCCGCAACTTTATAAGCTCCGCTCTCCAGGAGAGTTTTCATACCCTCTTCTCTTGCAGCATCACTGATCTCGTCTGTACTTTTTCTATTCAAAAGCATCTCTCTGATTCTTTTTGTCACCTCTAGCATCGAATATATACCTGTTCTTCCCAGGTAGCCGCTGAAATTGCATCTTTTACATCCAACTGCTTTGAAAATCTTTTTACCTTTCAAAATATGTCTTATTTCCTCACTAAACGAGGAATCAGATAACTCTATTCTTTTCTTACAATTATCGCATAATATTCTAACCAATCTCTGTGCTACTATACCAGTAATCGCAGATGATATCATATATGATTCCACTCCCATTTCCAGAAGCCTTGCCAGGCACGAGGGAGCATCGTTGGTATGCAAAGTGCTCAGGACCAGATGTCCTGTAATTGCCGCCTCGACTGCTATCTTTGCAGTTTCCATATCCCTTATTTCTCCTATCAGAATTATATCCGGGTCGCTTCGTAGCATTGCCCGCAGTCCCCTTGAAAAAGTCATATCTATCTTCGGGTTTACTTGAACCTGCATTATTTGCTGAAACCTATACTCAACAGGGTCTTCTATAGTGAAAATCTTTTTTTCCACACTTGAAATTTGATTCAAACTGGCATATAGAGTGGTGGTTTTTCCTGATCCGGTAGGACCCGTGATGACGACAGCTCCATGGGGCACAGATATCATTTTTAAATATTTTGGGACTTCTTCTTCAGACATCCCGGATTTTTTAATATCAAAAACGGATTCGTCCCTATCCAGTATTCTTATTGTAATGTTTTCTCCAAAAACCGTAGGTATCGAAGCAAGTCTTAAGTCAATCAACCTGTTACTGTAATTTATGGAACTTCTGCCATCCTGCGGCAGCCTGTTTTCGGTTATATCCATACCACCCATTATTTTATATCTTGAAATTAGAAGTCTCTGTACCGTTTTCGGCACATCTTTAATTTTTTGCAATACACCATCTATCCTGAACCTTATGGTACAATTCTTTTCCTGCGGCTCTACATGTACATCGCTTGCCCGCAGTGAAATCGCCTTTAATATAATCTGATTTGCAAGTCTTACCAGGGGATTTTTTTCAACCAGGTCCTCTTCAAAATTTTTACCTATGGTAAAGTTTTCATCTTTTATTATTTCCTGTACTTCTTTCAGACTGTAATCATCTGAAGTATGTAACCTTATAATATCCTCTATGTGCTTTTTGGTACAGATATAGGGCTTTACATTATAACCGGTAAGCATTCTTATTTCACCGATAGCATTTATATCTCTCGGATCAGTCATTGCGACACACAGGGTATTATCGGTTAAATCGAATGGAAACACCTTTCTTTTGAATGCAAAATCTTTTGAAACCAGGTTTGCCACTGAAGGATCGATTTTATCCTGAATTTTATTTAAATCTACAGACTCAAAACCTTTCTGGAATGATACAAGTTCCATCAAAGTATCATCGGAGATATATCCTTTTTTTATTAATATCTCTCCCAGTTTTTCACCGGTATTTTTCTGAATCTCCAGTACTTCTTCCAGTTGTTCTTTGGTTATGATGTTCCTGTTTAGAAGTATCTGACCTATTTTTTCTTTTTTAAAATCTAACTCGACCATAAATATCCTAAAATCTTTTATTGATTTTTATAATTATAATATATCCTGGTAAATATTACACATCAGCCATTGAAAACGATCTTTATTATAAAATTTTTCTTTAATCAGTCGTGCTTTTTTCTTGCTCTGTTAATGATTCCAGCTGCATAACCAGCTCCGAATCCGTTGTCGATGTTCACCACAACGACTCCAGGGCTGCAGGAATTCAACATTGTCAGAAGCGGTGATATGCCTTTGAAATTTGAACCATATCCTTTACTGGTAGGTACTCCTATTACCGGACAATTTACCATAGAACTCACCACTCCCGGAAGCGCCCCTTCCATACCGGCAACTGCTATAATAACATTGGACTGTTTTAATTCATCTTTATAACTTGTCAGTCTATGAATACCTGCGACTCCTATGTCATAGATCTTGACTACTTTGTTTTTCATCAAGTAACTCGTCACCGCGGCTTCTTCTGCAACACTTATATCCGAAGTTCCTGCACAAATCACGGTAATTCCTTCACTCAATTTATCATCCGGAATGTCAAGCGGCGTATAAATGATATTTGATTTTTCGTTAAATTCCAGGTTTTTTATCTCTTTTTCTAAAACGCCGTAAGTCTCCATTGTAGTCCTTGTAACAAGAAGGATAGGCGAATAATTTAATATTTTTTTTGCTATCTCTAAAACCTGCTCCGGGGTCTTACCATCGCCATATATCACTTCCGGGAAATCTCTTCTTAGCAGACGGTGATGGTCGATTTTTGCAAAACCAATGTCTTCAAAATATATTTCTTTTACCTTTAAAACCACGTCTTCTTTATTTATTTTTCCTTCTTTAAAACTATTAAGTAATTCTTCTATTATTTTATTTATATTATGTTCCATATGATTAAAATATCACAAATATAAAAAATTTTAAATCTTACCGGAAATTTAATTAAACCATCGCAAATAGTTAAAATAAAAATGCACAGATGCATTTTCTCCACCTGTGCATTTTTTATTCTTATTTTTGAGATTAATTAAAATTTTATTAAATCAAATAATGAAGGAGTATTTTTTAATAAAGGTGCCAGAACCAGACTCACTATTGATATTAATTTTATTAAAATATTCATGGCTGGACCTGATGTATCCTTGAAGGGATCCCCTACTGTATCGCCAACAATCGCTGCTTTATGAGGTTCGCTATTCTTACCAAAACCTGCCAGATTACCTCCTTCAATATACTTTTTAGCGTTATCCCATGCTCCACCTGAATTAGCCATCATCAAGGCTAACATTACTCCAACAACTGTAGCACCTGCGAGAGCACCTCCTAATGCTTCTTTTCCCAAAATAAAACCAACTGCTATAGGAAAAATGACTGCTATCGAGCCCGGGACTATCATTTTTATTACTGCTGCTTTTGTTGCAATATCAATACACCTTTTTGTGTCTGGCTTTGCAGTTCCTTTCATCAATCCTTTTATTTCTCTAAATTGTCTTCGAACTTCCTCAACCATTTTAAATGCAGCAGAACCAACTGCTCTCATTGTACTTGAAGCTACAAAGAATGGTATTAGAGCTCCTAAAAATGTTCCAATGACGACCTTTGGTTCAGTAAGATTAATTATATCCACTCCGGCTGCAAGACTGTAAGCTGCATATAAAGCTAATGAAGTCAAGGCTGCAGAACCAATTGCAAATCCCTTACCTATAGCTGCAGTTGTATTTCCAAGAGAATCAAGACTGTCAGTTATTTTTCTTGTTTCAGGTCCTAATCCGCTCATTTCGCTTATACCACCGGCATTATCAGCTATAGGGCCATAAGCATCAACAGCCATTGTAACACCTATTGTTCCAAGCATACCTACAGCAGCAATTGCAATTCCATATAAACCTGCAAAATAATAACTGGCTCCTATCGCGGCACAAATACCAACAACCGGTAAAATAATTGATTGCATACCGGTTGCCAGACCATTTATTATAACGGTAGCTGGTCCGGTTTTAGCTGATTCTGCTATGTTTTTAATTGGTTTTCCGGAAGTATAATACTCAGATAGTAAACCGATTGCTATACCAATTATGCAACCGCTGGCAGCAGCATGAGCAAATTTTATATCAATACCCAGTATTGGGCATATAAGATATGCAATTGTCAACATAACAACAGCTGCAATCCATGTTGATAATCTTAATGCTAAAGGTGGATTGAATTTTTGTAGAATTTTCATCGCCAATACTGAAAATAAGCTACCAATCAAACCTGCTCCTGCAATAAATATTGGAAATACCGCAAAAGCAGTCGGATTCTGTGATATGGCCATTCCGGATATTGCAGCAGCAGAACCAGTAGTAACAGCCAGAGCGATAGTTGCTACAATGCTTCCTACATAACTTTCATATAAATCTGCTCCCATTCCTGCAACATCGCCGACATTATCTCCGACATTATCAGCTATAACAGCTGGATTTCTTGGATCATCTTCAGGTATACCGGCTTCTACTTTTCCAACTAAATCAGCCCCGACATCTGCTGATTTTGTGTAGATCCCGCCACCAACCCTCATAAACAGAGCAATTGAACTTGCACCCATCGCAAACCCGTTTATAATCGAAAGATACAATATATTGCCATTTGTTATCTTCATTATAAGTAAGTAAAGACCTCCGAATCCTATTAAACCAACGCTTGCAACTGCGAGACCCATTATAGCGCCGCCGTTGAAAGCAATACTTAGAGCTTTGGACATGCTTTTCTGATTGGCTGCATTTGCGGTTCTGACGTTTGCTCTTGTACTTGCAGACATTCCTATAAATCCACAAATCATGGATGTCATGCCCCCCAATGCATAAGCTATTGCAGTATAAATACCAAAATTTGGAATGTTTGGATCTTTTAAGAAAATAAAGAGTAAGGTAAAAATAATCACGACAAACACTCCGACATATAGCAGCTGCCGTCTCATATATGTCATTGCACCTTCTCTAATTTGATTTGCTATCTCTACCATTTTTTTATTGCCAGGATTTTGTCTGGATACAAAAATGTAGACTGCAAGAATAGTTAATAAGCCTATTACGCCAAGAATTGGTACGAAATACACAGCATCTTTAATAAAATCCATAAAAAAACTCCTTTTTTATATATATCGTGTAAAAATGAAATTATTTGATAAGCTTAAAACCTCCAAGACATTCTGCATTATTTTATTAAAAATAAAATTAATAAGCAATCAAATTTTATGTTTGAATCCTATTAATACGGGATAATTTCATTTTATAAAAACTTTGATATAATGTCCGGTTTCTGACGGTATTAATGCTTATAAGTATTGTATAACAAATAATTCCCAAAATATTTGTAAAGTGCCCTGTTATCACCTATAATTACCCCTATTTGTAAAACTTGCATTTCTATAAGTTGAAAAAATGTCTAAGTTCCTTATTAAAGAACTTGGTGAGTATAAGCCGAATTCTTTTAACAGCCTGAACTTAAATAAATTAAAAGAGTTCGTAATCGTTCCTTATTTTATAGACTGGTACAGGAGTAGGCAGTCAAATAAAATAAATCCGCTATTTATTCAGGAAATAGAATCTCTTAATCCAACACTTTTCAGAATACCCGGAATTATTAATAGAAATCCGTTTTTTGACCATACGCAAGTCAAGTTTTTTATTGCATATAACGACGGCAGGCCAGCCGGAAGAGTAATGTCTTTTATTGATTATAACTATAACGAAAAATATAATGACAGGTTTGGCTGGTTCGGATTATTTGAATCCATTGAAAATAAAGATCTGGCATTAACACTGCTTGATAAAGCAGTGGATTATTTAAAGAAAAATGGATGTAAAAAAATAATAGGTCCTGCAAAATTCAACGCAGGAGGTGAAATAGGGTTGCTTATAAACGGATTTGAAAATAAACCATATTTTCTGGAACCATATAATGCACCTTATTATAAGAATATCTTTGAAGAATATGGATTAGTCAAAGAAAATGATTGGTATAGTGTGGTCACTGACAGTGTTATTTCCAGAGAATATATGAACAGGATCGATAGGGTCCTGCTTAAGATTTCAAATAATGACCGGAAGACAATCAATCAGATAAAAATTAGAAACGTAAATTTTGAAGATTACAGAAATGAGATAAAAAAAATAAAAGAACTCTATAATGATATCTGGAATAGTGTAAACCATCCCCAGCAGGTCAGGATGACCGATGCAGAGTTTAATTTGCAGGCAATGAATATAAAAGCAATATCTATTGAAGACCTGATCTTCATTATAGAAAAAAACGATATACCCATAGGAATCTCGGTAAATTTTCCTGATATAAATGAAGTTATAGAAGATTTTGACAGCAAATGGCCCCATACACCTTCAGAACGTTTCTTTAATTTAAGAGATATGAAAAGAGACATTAAAATTTTCAATTTAATTCAGAAGAAACTTAAAACCAGCGAGTTTACCAGATTAAGAATTTTACTTTTGGGAATTAAAAAAGAGTTCAGGAAGACAGGTATCGAGTCTAAAATATTTTCCAAGATAAATAAAGATGCGGTTAAATTGGGATTTAAATATGCTTCGTGTTCACAGCTGGCTGATATAAACCTTGATATAATAAATCCTATTTTTAGATTGGGAAAAGTAGCTTTTACCTGGAGAGTTTATGGTCTTGATATTTAAAGATGATATAAAATTTAATTTATAAATATATAAAAATAAATCAAAAAGAAGGAGCAGCAGATGAAAAAAATAATGGTCATGATCCTGGCAATAATTCTCTTCCTGAGCCTGATTCCGGTTTCTTCTGCCTGTACAATAAAACAGGTATTCGAAAATATAGTAATTTCTTCGGGCATAGAGGAAGATACAAACGAACCCCTCAATGAAAATATTGAATTTGAGGCATCTGCAGAACATATATATGCAACAATAAAATTTACCGGTGTCAAAGGTGGAGATAATTGGAGGTTCAAATGGACAAATCTTGATACCGGAGAAATAGTTTTGGATAAGGAAGACCAATATAACAAGGATCAGGAAGAAAGATACGTGGAAGGTATTGTAGAAACCGATATCTTTCCTCTTGATACATCATCTCTTATCCCGGCCGGAGATTATAAAGTAGAATTTTATAACAACGGGGAACTTGTCAAAACCACAACCTTCAAGGTAAACAAGCCAGAGGTTAGCATAATAGAGGTCTTACTAGCAAATCAGGTTGATCAAAATTTTGTACCTGTTTCCATAACTCAGGAGTTCAAATCTAACGAAACCGTTTATGCCTGTGTGCAAGTCAATTATCAAACTGCCGGAAATTTTTTAAAGGCACAATGGAAATCAAGCGTGGACGAGCTTATATGGGAAGACAGTATTGAACTGGCAGAATTCTCCAGCCCATCATATATAACTTTTTGGTTCCCACCTGAAACAGAATCCATTACCGCAGGCAGTTACAAAGTCGAAATATATTTAAATGACATTTTATACGGTTCTTTTGATTTTGAGGTTACTGAAGAAGTTGCAGAAGCTACGGTTACATTTGATCAGGGAAACGAGTATTCAGCCACTGATTTTGGCTTTACGATAACGTTACCCGATAACTGGACCTATGAAGAAAACAAAACGGAACAAGAAGACATCGTGACTATTCTTCCCCCTTATCAGGATACACCTGTATGGCTGCAGTTCAGCGCGGTAGATCCTGAACTTTATGTGCCTTTCGGAGATTTTGCCGATAATGATTCGGCAGGTTTTGCAGAACAGCAGGACTGGACTTTTGTGGAAAAGATTGAATCCGATTCGACTTTACAAAATGGAGCTCCCTGCAAAGAATACTCTTACCTCTTTACGGATGATGATAATATCAACTGGATAATGGGCTACGGCTTTGCCGAAAATAATGGTACATTATACATCCTTATAGTCATTACAGATAAAATCAATAGCAGTATGGCTATAGATGCTTATGTTGGGATATTGAATTCATTAATCTTTGGTTAGAGTTAAGAATTAAAGACAATTATATATTTTTTACTATTCTCCTATAACCTGTATAAAAAGCTCTCGTGTACGTGGCCTGTTATCGTGATCAATGACGATTATTTGCTGCCAGGTACCAAGGATTAGTTTGCTATTGGAAAGAGGTATGGTTATACCGGGTCCCATAAATGTTGCCCGTAGATGCGAGAATCCGTTATCATCGCCCCATGTCTGAGAGTGCCGGGTTTGTTTGCTTGCCGGAATAAATTCCTCAAGCTGCTGCCGAAAATCTTCCGTAAGGGCAGGTTCATATTCCATTGTAGATACAGAAGCGGTAGAACCAATGACAGAAACATTAATGAGTCCATTCTTTATTCTGGAAAGAGAAATGATCTTTTTTACCTCACCGGTAATATCTTTAATATCCGAAAATCCTTTAGTGGATAAAGTGATTTTTTTACCGAATACCATGCCCCTACTCGGTTTCTCTTTTAATATTTTCGTTTTTTTCTACATGCATAAGTCCATACATAACACTATCTTCCAGAGCCTGCCAGCTGGCTTCGATTATATTTTCAGATACCCCTATCGTACCCCAGCTCTTCTCCCCGTCCGATGATTCGATCAGAACTCTTACCACAGCCCCGGTACCCTTCTTTTCGTTTAATACCCTTACCTTGAAGTCGGTAAGAGTGATTTTTGACAGTGCGGGATAACAGCTTTCAATCGCCTTTCTTAATGCGCTGTCAAGGGCGTTAACCGGACCGTTTCCTTCGGCTGTCTCGATTATCCTGTCACCATTAATCTCAACCTTGACCGTAGCTTCGGAAAGCATTCTTCCGTCTTCTTTTTTTTCATTTAAAACCCTGAAACTTTCCAGTTTGAAAAACTTCTTCTTCAGTCCCGTGATTTCTTTAACCAGCAGTTCAAAACTTCCGTCAGCAGCTTCGAACTGATAACCTTTATGCTCCAGGTTCTGAACTCTGTTCAGGATTTCGCTTACTTTCTTTAAATCATTTTCCAGATTTATGCCAAATTCCTTTGCCTTAAGGATTATGGATTTTTTACCGGACAGTTCCGAGATCAATATTTCCCTTGTATTTCCAACTGCTTCCGGGTCAATGTGTTCAAACGCTTTTGGTATCTTGCTTACCCCGCTTACATGCATACCGCCCTTATGAGTAAAAGCATTACGTCCGACAAATGGCTGTCCGGGATTTGAAATCTGATTCGCGGTTTCGCTGACGAATCTTGAAAGGTTGGTCAGGTGTTTTAGGCTTCCTTCTTTTAGACAACTTTTTTTGAACTTTATTTCCAGATTGGGGATGATCTGACAAAGGTCCGCATTGCCGCATCTTTCGCCATAACCGTTTATTGTTCCATGGACCATCTTTATCCCTTTTTTTACAGCTATTAGAGTGTTGGCAACTGCGCAGCCGCTGTCATTGTGAAAATGTACGCCCAGAGTTGCTTTTACTCCCCTTTTTACCTTCTCTATTATTTCCGTAATATCATCCGGAAGCATTCCGCCATTCGTGTCACAGAGTACAAGGTAATCGGCTCCTGCTGTAAGGGCTGCCTTTAGTGTTTTAATTGCATACGGCGGATTCTCTTTGAAACCATCAAAGAAATGTTCCGCATCAAAAATCACTTCCGGAAAATATTTTTTCAAATATTCTATGGTGTCGAAAATCATGTTCAGGTTGTTTTCAAGAGTTGTCTCTATAACTTTTTCGGCATGAAGAGCCGATGATTTGCCTACGATACATACGCTGTCTGCGCCCGACTTGACGAGCTGTTTTATGTTCTCATCCTCTTCTGCTTTAATATTCTTATATCTTGTCATCCCGAATGCAATTATTTTCGAATAATCGAATTTCCTTCCTTTAAGCTTTTCGAATAATTCCATTTCCTTGGGATTGGAAGCAGGAAATCCGACTTCGATATAATCGATTCCGATATCATCAAATCTTTCGATAAGCTGTAACTTATCGCCTACCGAAAAAGAGATATCGGCTCTCTGCGCGCCATCCCTGAGGGTGGTATCCAGTATGTATACTTTATCTTTCACTTCATTGTCCATCTTATTTTATTAAAAAGTCATGGGGTTAGATCGATTATTTTTATAAACCTTCTTTTACAAAATTTATATATCCTCCGCTTTTTATTATAGCCTGGATAAATTCAGGTAACGGATTTATTTCGAAAAACCTATCTCTCGTGATATCTTTGATTTTACCGCCACTGAAATCCAGCTCGAGTTCATCCCCATCCTGGATGAATTCAGCTGCTTCCTTGCTTGAAATAACCGGAAGCCCTATATTTATCGAATTTCTAAAAAATATTCGCGAGAACGATACTGCAATTATTGCTTTGACCCCGCTCGTTTTTATAGAAAGAGGCGCATGTTCTCTCGATGATCCGCAGCCAAAGTTATTGCCGGCAACTATGATCTTTCTTTCTTTGACTTTCTCCTTGAAATCATTATCAAGTCCCTCGAAACAATGTGAGGCCAATTCCCTGTTATCTGAAGTATTTAAATATCTTGCAGGAATTATTACATCGGTGTCGACATTATCTCCGTATTTTATTGCTCTTTCCCTTATTATCATTATATGACCTCCTCAGGTGTGGCAATTCTTCCGGCAATTGCAGAGGCTGCAGCTACAGCCGGACCGCTCAGATATACCTCGCTTTTGGGATGTCCCATCCTTCCCACAAAATTTCTATTGGTTGTTGATACTGCCCTTTCACCTTCCGCAAGCACTCCCATGTGTCCCCCCAGGCAGGGCCCGCAGGTCGGGGTACTCACCACGCAGCCGGAATTTATAAAGGTCTCTATATAACCTTTTTTTAGTGCTTCAAGGTATATGTTTTGAGTAGCGGGGATTATTATGACCCTTATATTCTTGTCCACTTTCTTTTCCTTTAAGATCTCTGCCGAAATTTTTAGATCTTCTATCCTGCCATTCGTACAGGAACCTATGACTACCTGGTCTATGACTATACCGGTCAGATCTTCCGCATTTTTTACATTCGAAGGAAGGTGTGGCGCAGCCACCTGAAGTTTTATATCAGAGCAGTTTATTTCGTAAACCTTTTCATACTCGACATCGGAATCGCTTCTGAATATTTTATAATTTCCATCGGATCTTGATTTCAAAAACTCCTCTGTAACCTCATCGACCTCAAATATTCCAAACTTCCCGCCTGCTTCTATGGCCATATTGGACATAGTAAATCTTGAATCCATTGACAGCTTACTTACAGCCGGTCCGCTGAATTCCATGGATTTATAAAGTGCGCCTTCCACACCGATAAGACCAATGGTATGAAGTATAAGGTCCTTTCCCGTTATCCATTTTTTAAAATTACCGCTGTATGTGAATTTTATTGTTCCTGGTACCATAAACCATAGCTTTCCCGTAGCCATTGCAACGGCAACATCCGTGCTCCCTACACCGGTCGAAGCAGCTCCCAGAGCCCCATAAGTGCATGTGTGAGAGTCCGCCCCTACTATTAGATTACCGGGGAGCACCAGTCCGAGTTCGGGAAGCAGGACATGCTCTATACCCATTTTTCCGATTTCGAAATAATTCTTGATTTCCTGTTTCCTTGCAAATTCTCTCATGAACTTGCACTGCTGGGCTGATTTTATATCTTTATTGGGAGCAAAATGATCGGGTACCACGACTACCTTTTCCTTATCAAAAACTTTACCAGTCCCTATTTTATTGAACTCCTCTATTGCGATCGGAAGTGTGATATCATTACCGAGCACTATATCCACATCTGCATTTACAATCTCCCCTTCTGATACATGATCCCTGCCGCAGTGATAGGCAAGTATTTTTTGAGCCATTGTCTGAAATTTTGTTTTCTCGTTCAACTTTAAAAATCCTTTTTCTTTTTTTAAATATCGGTCAAGAATTCGGACAGCACATTTTTTAATCGTGAATTTCTACAATTCTATTCATCGCATCAATGTAAGCCTTAATGCTTGCTTCCACGATATCCGTGCTTATGCCGCTTCCCATCACTTCTGTTCCATTTGTACTTACAACTACTCTGACAGATCCAAGCGCATCCTTGCCTCCCGATACTGCTTCTATTTTATATTCCACCAGTTTTGCGTTTATTTTCGTTATCTTGTCTATAGCTTTAAATGAAGCATCTACCGGACCATCTCCTTCCGAAGAATCCTCATTGAGCTTGCCGTCTATTTCTAAACCTACTCTGGACGAGGCACGTATGTCCGAACCGCTTCTTACCTCGTAATATTTAAGCAGGAAATGCTCCGGAACTTCCCTCATTTCATTTTCTGCTATTGCCCGGATATCCTGGTCATTTATAGCTCCTTTTTTATCTGCAAGGTCCTTGAATCTTTCAAAAGCTTTTTCAAGGTCATTCTCATCAAGTCTGATCCCGAGATCTGTAAGTCTTTCCACAAATGCATGCCTGCCTGAATGTTTGCCAAGTACAAGTTTCGATGATTTCAGCCCTATGTCCTCGGGTTTTATGATTTCATAAGTCGATCTGTCCTTAAGCATTCCATCCTGATGTATTCCGGCTTCATGGCTGAATGCATTTTTACCGACTATCGCTTTATTTGGTGCAACAACATACCCGGTGAGCGATTTTACGATACTGCTCGTTCTCATGATTTCGCCAATTATAATATCGGTATATACTCCTAAATCTTTTTTTCTGGTGTCTATGATCATGGCAATCTCTTCCAGTGAAGCATTGCCAGCCCTTTCGCCAATACCATTGACGGCACATTCGATCTGCCTTACACCATGTTTCATTGCTACAAGCGAATTGGCAACAGCCAGACCCAGATCATTATGACAGTGGACACTTAATATCACATTTTCGATTCCGGCCGTATTTTCGAAAATAAAATCTATCATTTCTCCGAACTCGTCCGGGATAGCATATCCAACCGTATCCGGGATATTTATTATTCTGGCGCCGTTTTTGATTGCAAGTTCGAATATCCTGCATAAGAACTCCGGGTCAGTTCTGGTTGCGTCCATAGCCGAGAATTCGACCAGGTCGGTATATTTAAGGCTTCTTTTTACGGCTTCCCCTGCAAGCTCCAGCACTTCTTCTCTGCTTTTTTTTAATTGATACTTCAGGTGGATATCGGAAGAAGATATAAAAGTGTGTATTACCGGTTGTTCCGCGCCCTTAAGGGCTTCTCCGGCTGCATCTATATCCTTGAAATTTGCTCTGGCAAGAGCTGCGATTTTTCTATCCCTGATTTTGGCCGATACTTCTTTTACGGAATAAAAATCACCTTTTGAGGATATTGGAAAACCCGCTTCTATCGTATCTACATTTAACCTTGCAAGCTGCTGGGCTATCTCCAGTTTCTCCCTGGTGTTAAGGTGGATACCCGGCGCCTGTTCGCCATCCCGTAGTGTCGTATCGAATATATAAATCTTATTTTTCTTATTTTCCATATAAACCAACTCATCTTAGTAATATTAGAGTTCTTTTTGTAGGTCTTTCCAGAAACCTTTCCAAAATCTTTACTTATAAAGAAGTCTGCCTTTCGAGTCTTTTTAGTAAAGAGTAACTATCTTTATATTTTTAAAACCTGAAATTTTTTTAAATTCCTCAAGCATTTGAGGCGTAACCTCATTATCCAAATTTAAACCCATTACGGCATCTCCGCTCATCTTTTTTCTCCCAACATGCATCGATGCAATATTTACATTCAGTTGACCGAAAGCAGAGCCTATCTTTCCGATCTGACCGGGGATATCCTCATATCTTATAAATGCCATATACTTTGAAGGAACCATATCTATTTCAAACTTATCAAGAGCTATGAATCTTGGTGTGTCTTTCTTACCTGTCGTGGCACCGGAGATAGAAAGCTCGCTTTCCTTTCCTTTACCTTCCAGAGTGATAAGATTTATGAAATCTTTTGATTGACTGCTTTTTACTTCTTTTACTTTAAGCCCCATTCCTCTCGCCAGAAGATCGACATTTACAAGATTGACATTTTCCGCAGAATATTTTTCCAATATCTTTACCAGAATTATCGAAGTCAATACCCTGACATCATATTCGGATACCTTTCCGTAATAGCCTATCTTCAGACTGTCCAGGTTGCCTTCAAACAAATTTATAAATAGGCTTCCCAGGTTTTCGCATAACTCGAAGAAAGGAGATAGGATATCCATTAGCTCGGGCCTTACAGCAGGTGCGTTGACCGGGAAGGAGGCAGATTTTCCACCCAGGACATCTATTACCTGATCCGCAATAGTGATTCCCGCTCTATCCTGAGCTTCGGTGGTTGATGCTCCCAGATGGGGTGTACAGACTACTTCTTCAAGTTTAAAAACCGGAGAATCGGTACATGGTTCTGATTCGTAAACATCCAGCGCAGCACCGCCTATCTGTCCATCCTTGATTGCTTCTGCCAGATCTTTTTCCACAATAATACCGCCCCTTGCCACATTTAATATTATTGTTCCTTTTTTCATCTTATAAAACGCTGCCCTGTCAAACATTCCCAGAGTATCTTTGTTTTTGGGCAAATGTATCGAAATAAAATCGGCATCTTTATATATATCTTCAAGTTTTTCGGCTTTTTTTATTTCAAGCTGTTTAAATCTGTCTTCCGATACAAAAGGGTCATAGGCAATGACCTTCATACCCAGCCCTATTGCTTTCTTAGCTACCAGCCCGCCGATCTGTCCGAAACCCACGATACCAAGCGTTTTTCCTTCCAGCTCGATCCCCTTGAATTTTGACTTCTCCCATTTGCCGCTTTTTAGTGAAAGATTTGCGGCCGGGATTTTTCGTACCAGAGAAAGCATAAGAGCTATTGTATGCTCCGCAACGGTGACAGCATTACTTGTTGGAGCGTTTACCACTATGATACCTTTTTTAGTTGCTGCTCCGACATCCACGTTATCTACTCCTATACCTGCCCTTCCGATGATCTCAAGCTTATCTGATGCGTTAATAATATCTTCCGTTAGTTTTGTGGCGCTTCTTATTATTATGGCATTTACACCTTTAATCTCTTCTTTAAGCTTTTCAGGTGTAAGGCCTTTTTTCTCTTCGACAACAAAATGCTCCTCAAGCTTCTTTTTTGCATCGGCTGATATCCCATCGGTTATTAATATTTTTTTATTCATACTTGTTTCCTCTATGACTCATTTTATTACTCGTTTTTTATTAATCGTTTACTTTAGATAATTATTTTCCACAAATATTCTTTCAGCTTCTGATATGCCCGAACCTATCTCAAGTTTATAGCCCAGTTCATTTAAAGTCATTTCAAGAGCTGACAGCGCAACAACGATATCAAACATTCCGACATATCCCAGATGTCCGATCCTTACTATTTTCCCTGTAAGTTTACCCTGACCGCCTGCTATGGTCACTCCGTATTTTACCCTCATGGTCTTTGTAAGTGCTTTGGCATCTATTCCTTCGGGCACCATGATCGAAGTCACCGAAAAACCTCTCTTGGTTTCATCCTTCACCAAAAGCTGGAGTCCTATTTTTTCTACTGCCTTCTGTGTCGCCATTGCAAGTACCCTGTGCCTTTCAAATACATTTTCAAGACCCTCCTCAAATACCATATCCAGCGCTTTATTCATGGCTACGATTATCGATATCCCGGGAGTCCAGGGTGTCTGAGGCGGTGTTTTTTGTGAATAATTCTTAGCCGCAGCAAGATCAAAATAAAAGCGGGGAGTATCCGATTTTTCATTTAATTTCCAGGCTTTTTCACTTATACTTATGAATGCAGTCCCGGTAGGTGCACTCAGCCCTTTCTGAGATCCTCCTATCACAACATCCAGATCCCATTCATCTGTTCTGAAATCCGATGCCCCCAGTCCGCTTATTGCATCCACGATAAGGATTGCGGGGTAATTTTTTACAATATTTCCTATTGTCTTTATATCATTTATGACACCGGTTGACGTCTCGCTAAACTGAACCATAACCCCTTTGATATCGGGATTATTATCCAGAGCTTTCTTTATATCCTGGGGGTTTGCTGCATCTCCCCACTCATAATCAAGGGAAATGACTTCCAGACCGAACTTACCGCTTATTTTTTTGAACCTCTCTCCGAAATTTCCGACACTTGCAACAAGTACTTTTTCCCCCTTTGAAAAGAAGTTTGTAACTGCCGCTTCCATACCACCTGTACCTGAAGAAGTCAGTATAAAAAGATCACTGTTGGTTTTGAAAAGTTTTTTAAGCTTTTCCGTGACCTCTATAAAGATTTTTGAGAATTCAGGGGATCTATGATGCATAAGAGGTCGGGCGTGTTCCATCAGTACTTCCTCCGATATCGGAGTAGGACCCGGGGTCATTATATATCTTTTTACCATTTTTTAAGCTTCCCTTTCTAATAGTTTTATATTAAATATAATTTTTTAAAAATATTTACTATTTATATCATTATTATAAAATATTTTTTTATATTACTTTGATTAGTCTTTACTTCCCCTGCTGCAGGCAATTTTACCCGTTCTAACCAGTTCAAGTATCCCAAAGGGCCGCAGAAGATCTACCAGCGCTCTTACCTTAGTGCTGTTTCCAGTAATCTCGATCATCAGAGATTTCTTCGAAACATCCACGATATTTGCCCTGAAAACGCTTACTATTTCCAGTATTTCCGGTCTGGTTTTGGAATCAGCACTTACCTTTATCAAGACCAATTCTCGTTCAACAATGTTTAAAGGATCCAGTTCCTGGATCTTTATTACATTTATTAACTTATAAAGCTGTTTTATAATTTGTTCGATGCTGTGCTCTTCCGCATTCACTTCAAGGGTAACCCTTGAAATCTTTTCATCATCAGTAGGACCGACTGCCAGGCTTTCGATGTTGAATCCCCTTCTGCTGAAAAGTCCGGATATTTTTACCAGCACTCCTGCTTTATTCTCAACCAAAACTGATATTATATGGCTCATAATGCCCCACCTTTCATATGCTATACACCTTCTAACATCTCACTTTCTAACATTTCACTTATTGGAGAACCCGGTGCCACCATAGGGTAGACGTTTTCTTCTCTGTCTACCCAGAAATCTACCAGAACAAGATTATTTATCTTCAGAGCTTTTTTTATGGCACCCTCGACCTCTTCCTTCTTTTTAACTCTTATACCAACTCCGCCATATGCTTCCGCTAACTTTACAAAATCAACGCAATTATAGATGCAGGTCTGGGAATATCTCTTTTTAAAGAAAAATTCCTGCCATTGCCTGACCATGCCCAGATATCCGTTATTGAGAAGCATTATTTTTATATTTATTTTATTTGTAACCGCTGTGGAAAGTTCCTGTGACACCATCTGGATGCTGCCGTCCCCGGCTATATCTATTACAGTTTTATCCGGCCTACCGATTTTTGCACCTATTGCCGCAGGAAGTCCAAACCCCATGGTACCCAGTCCTCCCGATGAAACCAGTGTTCTGGGCTGGGTGAATTTATAAAATTGTGCTGCCCACATTTGATTCTGACCCACTTCGGTGCAGATGATCGCATCGCCTCCAGTCAGTTCATATATTTTTTCTACGACATAAGCGGGTTTTACCTTGCTGGAATTCCTGTCGTATCTAAGCGGATAGGCTTTCTTTAAATGTTTGATCCTTGACAGCCACTCTTTCCTGTCCGGAATTCCTTTCTTTTCGATAAAGCTTTCGTACTCGTTTTTTAAATCAGTAAGAACGACTTTTGCATCTCCCACAATGGGAATCAATACTCTGACATTCTTCCCAATTTCTGCAGGATCTATATCTATATGAATTATATCGGCATTCGGTGCAAATTCAGATAATTTTCCAGTAACTCTATCATCGAATCTGACCCCTACTGCAATAATGAGATCTGCTTCAGTAAACGCAAGATTCGCATATTTGGTTCCATGCATTCCGGCCATGCTTAATGACAGCTGATCTGTTTCAGGAAAAGAGCCCATTCCCAGAAGCGAAGTGATAACCGGAATTCTTGAAACCTTTACGAATTTTCTTAAAATATCACTTGCTCCCGAAGAGATGATCCCTCCTCCGGCAAAAATTACTGGTTTTTTGCTTTCGGCTATTTTTTTTGCTGCCTGTTTGACCTGTTTGAGATTACCTTTGACCGTAGGTTTATATCCGGGAAGATTTACTTCTGCCTTAAAGTTTTCATCTATAAGGTCAGTCGTTACATCAAGCGGAATATCTATCAGAACCGGACCCGGTCTGCCGGTAGAGGCAACTTTAAAGGCTTCTTTTATTGCTTTTGGCAATTCCCTGACATCTTTTACAAGATAATCGTGCTTTATTATAGGTGCGACTATACCGGTTATATCCGCTTCCTGGAAAGCATCGGTACCTATCTGGGCTCTGCTTACCTGCCCGGTTATAGCCACCATGGGTATCGAATCCATATATGCATTTGCAATACCGGTCACAAGATTAGTTGCTCCCGGACCGGAAGTGGCAATACAAACCCCGGTTTTCCCAGTAACTCTGGCATATCCGTCTGCTGCGTGTGCTGCTCCCTGCTCATGTCTTACAAGTATATGCCTTATATCACTGTCAAATAAGGCATCGTATAATGGAATTACCTTACCCCCGGGATATCCGAATATTACCTCTACCCCCTCTTCCTTTAAACATTTTATTATCATTTGCGCACCGGTAATCTTAGCCATCATGATCTCACTCCCTATATTTGTAACAACTTTATAACACTAAAAATGTTTGGATAATTATATCATTATTTTATTCTTTTTTAAAAAATAAAACTCTTAAAATTTTTAAAATTATTTTAATACGGCTCCTTCTGCCGCTGAAGTAACCAGCCTTGCATATCTGGCAAGATAACCTTCTTTTATTTTGGGTTCCGGAGGATTCCAGTTTTTCATTCTTTCTTTGATCTCCTCATCACTGACAAGAAGATTTATCTTTCTTTCAGGTATATTTATTTCAATCAGGTCTTCTTCTCTTACTATGCAAATCGGACCTCCTGCCTGAGCTTCCGGTGATATATGACCAATAGAAGCTCCCCTTGTAGCGCCGGAAAATCTTCCATCCGTAATCAGAGCAACTTCTTTATCCAGTCCGATCCCTGCTATGGCTGATGTAGGAGCAAGCATTTCTCTCATTCCCGGTCCCCCTTTAGGACCTTCATATCTTATCACTACCACATCTCCGGAATTTATTTTTCCGTTCATTATGGCTTCAAGAGATTCCTCTTCACTATCGAATACCCTGGCTTTTCCTTTATAATCGTACATCGAAGGATCCACTGCTGATTTTTTGACGACACACCCTTCCGGTGCAAGATTTCCCCGTAAAATTGCGATACCTCCATCTTTTATATAAGGATCCGAAACCTCTCTTATGACCTCCTTATTTAAAATATCTGCTCCGGATATATTCTCTTTTACTTTTTTACCGCTCACGGTCTCAAGGTCGCCATTTATCAGGTTATTTTTTAGCAGCTCGTTCATGACCGCTTCTACTCCGCCGGCACCATATAAATCTTCCATATGATGTTTGCCGGCAGGGCTTATTTTACATAAATTAGGAGTCCTGCCGCTTATTTCATTTACAAGATCCAGGGTAAATTCTATTCCTGCTTCATTTGCAATCGCAGGCAGATGCAGAATAGTATTTGTCGAGCAGCCAAGTGCCATGTCTACTGAAAGCGCATTTTTTACTGCATCCATTGTTATGATATCTCTGGGTTTTATATTATTATTCACAAGGTCCATAATCCTGATCCCTGCAGTTTTTGCCAGCCTCAATCTTTTTGAATAATAAGCTGGAATGGTTCCGTTTCCCGGCAGTGCTATCCCTATTGCTTCCGAAAGACAGTTCATTGAATTAGCCGTGAACATTCCTGCACAACTCCCGCAGGTAGGGCAGGCTTCCTCTTCTATTGACCTTATATCCTCCTCCGTGTATTTTCCTTTTTTATATTTTCCAATAGCTTCATAACAGGTACTGTAATCAATGCCTTCA
>Ga0209324_10000466_pt1 | contig 28372 bp, 20 predicted proteins | sample Rifsed19ft3_FD_184015 | JGI IMG/M metagenome (GOLD analysis project Ga0209324, IMG submission 184015) | Soil microbial communities from Rifle, Colorado, USA - sediment 19ft 3 (version 2) | ecosystem: Environmental > Terrestrial > Deep subsurface > Rock core/Sediment | place: Rifle, Colorado...
GAAATATTCAAGATGGAGTACGGACATTAGTAAATCGGAAATTGAAAAAAGATTGAGGGAAGCGAAGGTATATGTTTCGAATATTTCCACGGTAAAGGCTATAGATCCAGGAGCCGGCAAGCACGGTTCGAGGGTAGAAATTGTTTCTGCAGACGGAAGCAAAGAAATGAATGCGAATGTTTTCCGGTTGCTGGTTGGCCCTAATTATTTGTACAGCACGGCCTTTGATTCTAAAAATAACGGAAAAAGTATTACTTTTTCAGGGAGAGGTTGGGGACATGGCGTGGGACTCTGTCAATACGGTGCCCAGGCTATGGCCGAAAAGGGTTTTCAGTGGACTGCTATTTTAAAACATTACTATCCAAAGATAGAGCTGGTTCGAGTGTATTAATGCCTCTATATGGAGGTGTTGTTGGATTTTAAAGTCCTGGCGGTTGATAAGCAGACAAAAGCTCGGTGTGGTGAGATTCAATTGGCTAATAGTAAAATTCCCACACCAGTTTTTATGCCAGTCGGTACACAAGGTACAATCAAAACGCTAACGCCAGAGTATCTAAAAGAGACCAATACAAAGATTATCTTATGTAATGCGTATCATCTCTGTCTGAGACCCGGGGAAAAAATTATTAAGCAACTGGGTGGCCTTCATAAATTCATGGGTTGGGATGGCGCAATTATTACCGATAGCGGTGGATACCAGGTTTTCTCGCTTGCCGGACTGATAAAGGTTTCTGATAACGGGGTAGAATTCCAGTCGCCGATAGATGGGACAAAATTGTTCCTTACCCCGGAAAGAATGACGCAAATACAAAATGACATCGGTGCAGATATCATCATGGCATTCGATGAGTGTGTCCCCTATCCATGCGAACAGGATAGGGCGAGCATAGCCGTAAAGAGAACGCTTAATTGGGCGGAACGTTGTTTCAGTGCACACAAGAATAAACAACAAACGCTCTTTGGGATCGTGCAGGGAGGTGTGTTTAAGGAACTTCGCATCGAATGTGCCAGAAACCTCGCGGAAATGAATTTTGAGGGATATGCAATCGGTGGCTTAAGTGTGGGAGAAGGCAATTTCCTGATGAACGAAGTGCTGGACTATACGGTGGAATATTTACCAAATGACAGACCTCGATATCTGATGGGTGTTGGATTTCCTATGGATATCCTGGATGCCGTAGAACGTGGAATTGATATGTTTGATTGCGTGGTTCCCACCCGCAATGGAAGAAATGGATGTGCCTTCACAAGTACGGGAAAGATAAAGATACTGAACAGTCAATACAAAGAAGACGCTAAACCCCTTGATGAAATGTGCGGTTGTTATACATGCCAGAATTTTACAAGGGCATATTTGCGACATCTTTTTATGGCAAACGAGATACTGGGATTAACCTTGATGTCATTGCACAATATATATTATTTTCAAAATCTGATGCAGGAAACAAGAGCATCCATTAAGAAAGGTGAATTCAAAGATTTTAAAACTAACTTTTTATTAAAACAGTCAGAAACTAGTAAGAATTAATTCGCAATCTATTATTTTGAGTTAAACTTTTTCAATACGGATAAGGAGGAATATTATGTTTTTTTTATTACAAGCGGCTGCAAAACAATCATCGCCAGGTGGCATGCTGTCCATGCTACTTCCTTTTATACTAATGTTTGTTGTGATGTATTTTTTAATACTAAGACCGCAGAAAAGAAAGGAAAAAGACCGCAAGGCGATGATATCCAGGGCCAAAAAGAACGATAGAGTCGTAACAGCCGGTGGAGTCCATGGAACTATTACATCCGTACGAGAGAATGAGATAATCCTCCGAATCGACGATGCTAAAGATGTGAAGGTCAAGCTTGATAGGAGTGCGATTGCTGCGGTATTAGAGGTTTCTCACGAAGAGACAGAAGAACCAAAAGAAATTTCGAAGGAAGGCAAAGAAACAAAATAACTCTTAGTATTATTTATGAATCAGCTATTTATTACAAACATCGGAAAAGGGAGCCTGTTGAGGAGAAACAAATGATTAAAAATTTAAGGTGGAAAATACCCCTCATTGTTGTGGTTATTGCTATCGGTATAATGATTTTGTATCCACCGGCAGAAAAGGTTTTAAAGAGGGAGAGCGTTAAAGAAATTGACGGCAAGGTCGTTGAGCGAACTACATTGGAGAAATCATGGACAAATTTCTTCATAACAAATCCTGTTATACATGAGACGATTGTCAGTCAAGAAACAGATAAAGAGGGAAAACAGGTACGTAACAAGACCGTTGAATATACGTCAAAGGGTAAAATAAAGCTTGGATTGGACCTCAAGGGTGGCTCCGAATTACTTTATAAGGTAAGGGTTGATGAAAAAGAAGACCATCCGGGTATTACAAAGGAAATTATTGAGGTATTAAAGAAGAGAATAGACCCACAAGGAGTTATAGAATACAGGATTCAAGAACAAGGCAGTCATCGGATACTTATCCAGGTTCCCGGCGCTACAAAGACGGAAATAGAAGCTCTGAAGAATCGAATTACACGTTTAGGTAAACTCGAATTTAGGCTGGCAGCAAGCACGGATAGTCCTGAATATAAAGATGCACTGGAAGGGAAACAAGCCCCTGGTTTTTATAAACACTGGTTAAGAAAGAAAAAGGGAGAAGAAGGAGAAGCTGGTAAATGGCACCTCATCCGAAATAAAACGGAGATTTCTGGAGAACATCTATTCAGAATATATGCCGACCGTAAGGGGATTGAACCTGTCGTCGGTTTTGAATTTGATGCTATTGGCAAGTCCAAATTCGGGCAACTCACGGAAAGGAACATTGGTAAACCCCTGGCTATCATTCTCGATGGTACGCTTTACTCGGCACCCGTCATACGTGATCGCATTCCAGGGTCAGGTATTATTGAAGGTAATTTTACACAGGATGAGGTTAATGAACTCATAGCCATCATGCGCGCAGGAAGTCTTCCCGCAGATCTCGAACTCGAAATGGAGACGATGGTTGGACCAAGCTTGGGAAGGGATTCGATTAATAGAGGATTGCTGGCGGGCGCTATCGGAGGCGCATTTGCTATCCTTTTCATCGGAATCTATTATATGGGTGTAGGGTGGGTTGCTAACGGTGCAAACGCATTAAATATCTTCCTGATAGTCGGGGCAATGGCACTGCTGAATGCTACTACGACACTTCCCGGTATAGCAGGTTTGGTACTTATGATCGGTATGGGAATTGATGCCAACGTGCTCATTTTCGAAAGGATTCGTGAAGAAAAGGCCAAAGGGAAACCGGTTCGCGCGGCTATTAAGGCAGGGTATGAAAAGGCGTTTTCTGCTATATTCGATTCCAACGTTACTACCTTGATTACAGGGGTAATACTTGCTGCAGTGGGTACAGGTCCTGTGAAAGGATTCGCATGGACGTTGATCCTGGGTTTGATAATTAACCTGTTTACCGCCATTTTTGTAACAAGGGTTATTTATGAATTGTTTTTAGATTTAAACTGGATCAAGAACTTTTCAATGTTCAGGCTCATTGGTATTCCAAACATCAGATTCATTAATTATCGTTTTATTTTGGTTGCTGTTTCTGGCGCATGTATTATCGGTGGAATAACGACATTTGTCATTCGTGGAAACAAGAAATACGACATTGACTTTACCGGTGGAACTCTGGTTCATTTACACCTGAAAAATTCAACTCCGGCAGGATTTATAAGGAATGCGCTTGGTGAAACGGGTTACGAAGAAGCCGAGGTGCAGAGTATTTTGTCTGGAGAAAATCTGACCCAGTTTGCATCTACCTCAAACGAATTTGGCATCCGAATAAAAGAATTAAACGAAGAAAAAGTAAAACAAAAGTTAACAGAGGATATAAAAAGTGCTCTGGATAAAGCAGGCCTAGCTGCTGAGATGGATTTTATTGAACCGACGGTCTTTAATCTTAAGTTACAAAATCCAACAGATGAACTGGTTGTTCAAAAAAGCCTAAAAGCGGCAGGCTATAGCGAAGAGGATGTGGTATCGATAACACCGGTTAATCAACCTGCCAAAGAATATTTGGTGAATGTTGCAGGTCTGGAAGATATTAAAAAACGCCAACAATTAATGAATGCTATTGTTGATGGATTGAAAAATAATCTTGTATACCACGATATCAAAATAGCCATGGGGGATATCGCCGAGGCGTTACAAACACAGGATGTCAGTATGCAGGTATCTAAGCCTTTCATAGACGTTGAATCCAGCGAACCGATAGATCCCCTTATCTTCAATCAAGAGTTAAATAGACAGGGATTCGGTAATATTTCAGTAACATCACAATCGAAAGATTCAACAACAGCACGTGCAAGAAAATTGAGAATAGAAGGACCGAGAACAATCTTGCAGGATATAAAGCAGACAGTGAAAGAAACGGTTTCAATACCGAGTATTTACAATACCGGAGACGAGGCCGTCAACATCGAGTTAAAAGAAAGTATAAGTAAGGGAAATTTTATAGCGATAGTCAATGGAATTAAATCTATTAAGGGTGCTGTTAAAAGTGTGTATGCGCTGAATGCTCCGGCACAATTATTTACAATTTACGTAAAGCCCTTGAGTGCAGGAAAGGTACAAGAGAAAATCAAGGAAGACGTCGTGAATACGTTTAAAGACAATCTATATGCAGAAAAAATAGATGTCTCTTTTGAAGTCTTGAACGATGTTTCTGTCCAGGGAAAGGAATCGAGTCCGGCACAATTTCGCATGACATTGTCAAACCCGCTGAAAAAAGAAATTATTGAAGAAGCGCTGACTTCTGCGGGATATTCCAATATGCTTGAGCAGGGGTTAGAGTCTGGAATGGAATATCAAACCGTTAAGATCTCTTTCAATTCTCAACAAAATGTAGAAGCTGTTAAAAGCACCATTAAAAACGCATTTGAAATGCCCAATCCACTGAAAAGGGTTGTAAGTATTGGTGCCACGGTTGCAGGTGAGATGAAAAGCCGTGCTATTTTGGCTGTCATCTTCTCTTGTATTGCAACAATATTCTACGTGTGGTTCCGTTTCGGGGATTTCAAATTTGGTTCTGCTGCAATTATTGCGGTCATCCATGATATCCTGATTACCTTGGGCGCTGTGGCTGTTGCAGATTATTTGTTTGGAAATATGAAAATAGATAGCGCCATGGTAGCCGCGTTTCTGACTGTGATTGGTTATTCCCTGAATGATACCATCGTTATATTCGATAGGATCAGGGAAAACATGGGTGTTCGGGGCAATATGCTAACCCCTCAATTGGTTAACGATAGTATCAACCAGACATTAAGCCGTACCCTCCTGACAGGTATTACTACCATTGGTGTGCTGAGTGCGCTGTTTTTCCTGGGCGGACCTGAGATTCAAGGATTTGCATTTGTCATGTTAGTAGGTATTATCGTTGGTACGTATTCTACAATATTTATCGCATGTCCTATGCTCCTTAAGTGGAAAGGCCTTGTTCCAGCAAGTGGGGCACTCCCTCGACAAAATCCACCAATTCAAAGAAAGGAGTCAATAGCTAAAAACGTATAAAAACATGGTGCGATAATACCTTCATGTAAAATGGTGTGAGGACTGCGTTTTCTGAAACATTATGAACTATTAATCCATACGATATCTAATTTAGTTCTGAATTACGTTGTATTTGTGTGGATTGTATATCAGATATATGCATAGGGAATTTTAGAATTAGTACAGAATCAGTTGCACATAAGTTAAGTTTGGAGAAAATATTTATTTTTGATTTTTTTCATTCCTCTATAAACCTCGAAAGGACGAAAAACAATGAAAAGAGATGTGCAAGTTGGTGTAATTTTAGGAGTGATTATTCTGGCAATCATTGGTGTCTTTCTCAGCACGAGAACAACTGTTAAAGAACCAACTATTCCTATTCCCGAAACGGAAGAAGACATACAAGTAGGTGCACTGGATATAAATGAACTGCCACAGTCCCCTCCTAACTCATCTCAGGAAACTTTTAAGGAAGTAACAACTACTGTACAGAATACGGAACAAAAAGGAGAGCTTGTTACACATACAGCCAAAGTCCAAGAACAAAGAGTTGAACAAGAAGATAATGTAGTTGAGGGGGAATGGAAAAAGGCAAAAGAAGAACCAATCAATGTATCTACAACCTCAAGTCAGGAAAGTTGGAAGGATGTGCCTTCTGAGAGTGGAAAAAAATCTACCTCAAAATTTCAGATTTACAAGGTGCAATCTAATGATGATCTTCGTAAAATAGCTAAAAAATATTATGGAGATGTATCCAAGTGGCTGCTTATTTTCAATGCGAATCAAGATAAAATTCATGACAGAAACAGTCTTAAGATCGGTACAAAACTTATTATACCAGAAGAAAGCCCATCATCACAAAAGATAAAATTAGAGACGACCACTCCCTCACTTTCTCAAGTGACTGAAGTGAAAGATACTGTACAAACAGGTAAAAAACACACAGTGCAACAAAGTGATTCGCTGTACAAGCTAGCACAGAAGTATTATAATAACGGTTCAAAGTGGAATAAAATATTAGAAGCTAATAAAGAAATTCTAAAAAATCAACATTCTTTGAAAATTGGACAGGAACTGGTTATTCCAGACTATTAATGCTTAGAAGGAGCTAGATTAATGAAAGTTAAAAGTGTTTTCACGGGTATTGCGATTCCTTTTTTTTGTTTAACTGTAAACGCACTCGTAATGTCCAGTCTATTACCCATCGCTACTAACGTTTATGCCCAAGACGTAGCGAATAGTTTCCCCATGTATAGATATAACTTACAAAGAACTGGTCAGGTGCCATTTGCAGGTCCTTCCACCGATAATTTAAAATGGAGTATTTCCAGTTCTGGAGAAGTATGGTCATCTCCTGTGGTGGATTCAGATGGGGTTATTTACGTTGGCAGCACAGATGGCAATTTGTTATCTATCACTTCGAAGGGAAAAGTTTTGTGGACCTTTAAAACAGTAGACGAAATATTTGGCGCGGCAGCAATCGGTGGTAATGGTATCGTTTATTTTGGTTCTGCAGACGGGAGAATTTTTGCAATCAATCCTGACGGAAAGCTCAAATGGAAATTCCAGGCAGGCGGGGCTATTCATTCTGCTCCTGCTGTTGACGACAAAGGAACGGTTTATGTTAGTTCCTTCGATGGAAAACTCTATGCTATTGCTGCCAATGGAAAACTCTTATGGAGTTATAAAACAGGGGCATCAATTATGACCTCATCTCCTGCCGTAGGGAAAGACAATACCATTTATATTGGTTCGTGGGATAAGCATCTGTATGCATTAAATGCAGATGGAAGCGCAAAGTGGAATTTTGAAACTGAAAGTAAAATAGATGCCTCTCCTGCCGTTGGCAATGGTACTGTTTACATTACTGATACAAATGGCAAGCTCTACGCCGTTAATCTTGATGGAACTTTAAAGTGGGGGTTTGATTTGGGTGGCAGAACACATTCTTCTCCTGCAATTGACACAGACGAAACAATCTATGTGGGAACGCAAGAAGGTAATCTTTATGCAATAGGAAAAGATGGTGCGCTTAAATGGAAATTTAAAACCGAAAAATCTATTACAGCTTCACCTACTGTTGATGTTAATGGTGTCATCTATATAGGTTCATGGGATGGGAAATTATATGCCATTAATAATGACGGTACCCTTAAGTGGCGTGCAACGATTGGCGAACCATTACTTTCTTCACCGGCTATAGACTCAAAAAACACTCTCTATATCGGTTGTATGGACTGGAAAGTTTATGCCATAGGGCAATAGTTTGTTAAAGTAAAATTATTTTTTACATAATAAGTATTTTAGGTTATAATTAAACTATTAGTTTATAGCTGATGGAATATATTTTCTTATTGTTTTATAGTCAGAAAAATAACTTGTAGTGTGAGGCTTCGTTCCTCTCCATACTCACTTAAGCACATACATACTGTGCAGGAGATATAGTAACATGATTGGTATATCAAAGTTGTATTGTGGTACCGTAGAACCGTCTGACGCATTACGCTATGGTAGAGAATCTAAAAAACTACCATCACATTTATTACAATTTTCTCAAGACAAAAAACCAGTTGTAGTATGGAATGTAGGACAACGTTGCAACTTAAAATGCATCCATTGTTATTCTCAATCAAAAGATATAGAATACCAAAATGAACTGTCCACAAAAGAAGCAAAAGCTATGCTGGATGATCTGGCAGATTACGGAGCGCCTGTAATTCTCTTTTCAGGTGGAGAACCACTCATGAGGCCAGATCTCCTCGAATTAATTGGTTATGCCAAGGAAAAGGGTTTGAGAGCCGTTATTAGCACGAATGGCACATTGATTACAAGGGATAAGGCACATGAATTAAAAAAATTTGGGCTCTCCTATGTGGGAATCAGTTTGGATGGTCTCAAAGAAACAAACGACCGTTTCCGCGGTATTCCTGGCGCATTTGATGCAGCTCTGGAAGGTATCAGAAATTGTATGTCTGTGGGTATTAAGGTAGGTCTGCGCTTTACGATCAACAAGAGAAATGCACATGATATAGCGGGCATATTTGAACTCATTGAAAAAGAAAACATTCCGAGGGTCTGTTTTTATCACCTCGTATACTCAGGAAGGGGTTCCAACCTAATCGAAGAAGACCTTTCCCACAAAGAAACCCGTGAGGTTGTTGATCTTATTATTAATAAAACCAAAGAGGCGCATGACAGAGGTCGGAAGATCGAGGTGCTCACCGTGGATAATCATGCCGATGGTCCATACATATATTTACGACTTTTGAAGGAAAATCCCAAGAGAGCGAAAGAGGTATTGGAACTTCTCCAATGGAACGAGGGGAATAGCTCTGGTAAGGGACTTGCCTGTATAAGCTGGGATGGAGAGGTATATGCCGATCAGTTTTGGAGACAATACTCTTTCGGAAATGTCAGAAAAAGAAAGTTTGGCGAGATATGGGAAGACACTTCCAATGAGTTAATGGCTAAACTCAAGAATAAAAACCCTTACGTTAAAGGGCGTTGCGCTAAGTGCAGATGGCTCAATATATGCAGTGGGAATTTCAGGGCAAGAGCAGAGGCATATTATGGCGACATATGGGAACATGATCCCGCTTGCTACCTTACCGATGAAGAAATAGGCATTGAATCCGAATCTCCCAAAAAAGTCAGACAAAAAGTAACTATTCACTAAACCCAATCGCGAAATCTAAGACCGACATGGAAGCATTATTTACATTTTAAAATATATAATTAAAATTTATTGCCATTATATGGGTAATGAGGTCATAGTGCCCATCTATTGGGCCTTGTACTGCATCCCCAACTGAGTTATTTACGTTTCGATTTTCATAGAATACTGTTCCGTAAGCAAAGTCTATCCCTTTATTTAATTTTTTCCCCCAACTATACCCAAGACCAGTAAAAAGTCCGTGTCGGCTGCTCTGTGGAATTGAAGGCTCAAAGGTATCACTCGGAACAGGTGACTCATGGAAGGTATAACCACCTCTTATCTTTAGAGCTTCATTTAACTTGTATTCCCCACCGAGAGCGAAACTCAAGGTATTGTGCCAATTTCTCACATCCTCCTTATTTGCCTCTAGTAAGCTATTTGTTGTCTCAAAATCATATTTAATAACGTCAAACCGAGACCAATTTGTCCACTGAACATCGGCTTCTATACTCCAAAGATTATTATGTTTATACGCATAACCTAGCGAGAGCATCTCTGGTAATGTGGCATTCGTAGTGGTCCGTGTATCGAAATCATCAGAACCAAATACTGCTGTGGTTGCACCGCTTAATTTAGAGAGTTTTAGCTTGCCCTTAAAATCTATATCTGCCTTACTTCTGAATGAAATGCCAACACTATGACTCGGTGTGATATTAAATAGCATTCCTGTATTGTACCCGAATGCATCGCCGTGCATTTTGCTATCCTGAAGTCCATCAGGAGTGCTGGCATCCAGGGAGGTACCTGTTAAAGCAGAATTAATTACACCCGCATTGATGTGTCTACCCTGTTCTACATTGGCGTAATAATAATCCAGCCCTGCACCTATAGAAAAGAAAGAAACCGGTTTATACGTAATGGTTGGATTTACATTGATAATTCGTAAATCAAAGTCGGTAACAACATATCTGGAGAATCCATCACCGTCCCATTTGCCCTGGAGTCCGTGAGGGACGTTTATGCCAATGCCAGCGGCTAATTTATTTTCAATGATTGGACTGGCAAAGTACATATTTGGTATGGTGTTTATTTTTGTGTCCATATCCTCACTAACGCCGTTGCCGTGATATTCTATGAAGGGAAGGACAAAACTTGCCCCGAGAGAAAGCTGCGGCCTTTGTAATTGAGTAAGGCCGGCTGGGTTGAAATAGATTGCAGATGGATCGTCTGCGCGGGCTACAAAGGCGTTTCCTTGGGCAAGTGCTGAAGCACCAAGAGTGGGATTGTTTAATCCGGCCGTTCCCTGTGCCCAGACGTTCTTACCACACAGGGAGAAGATAAGGATAAAAGTATAGACAAAGGCTAATCGTTTCATGCCGATTATAAATTACATATACGGATGCTTATTAACTTGACAGGAATTAGAAAGTTTATCATGGTAATTTTCTTTAGTTGCTTCCCCCTGGATGCCAGGTTTCACAGCATTTTTTAATAATTGAAAGAACTTTTTCGGTTAAGGCAGGCATAAATTGAGTACCTATTCCCTCAGTGATGATTTTAAATGCAGTTCCATTAGAATATTTTTTGCGATAATGTCTATCTGTAGTCAATGCATCGTAAGCATCTATTATAGAAAAAATGGCGACCTCCTGTGGTATTTCTGCTCCTTTTAAACCGTCGGGATAACCCTCACCATTATACCATTCATGATGACTCCGAACTATTGGCAAACTTTCTTTCAGGAAATTAATAGGCTCAAGAATATTATAACCCATCTCAGGATGCTGTTTCATTAAGAACAATTCTTCCTCAGTAAGATCGCCTGTTTTCGTCAATATATCATCTCTCACCCCTATCTTCCCTATATCGTGAAGGAATGCGCCATACCGTAATTTTACAATTCGCGCCTCGCTCATGCCTAATTCTTTCGTTATTAAGCCGAACAATAAAGATACTCTTTTAGAGTGGCCCGCAGTATAAGAGTCTTTAGCGTCTATAGCAAGTAAAAGAGATTCTGTGGTAGAGAAGAAGTTTTTGTGAATGGCCATCCGCAGATTATACATAAGCTTGTCTTTTTCATATGATTCAATACGATGTTGTAATGCCCTTTCTACTGTTGTATGTATCTCAGATGGTTCAAAGGGCTTAATAATATAATCAAATGCTCCACTTCGAAATGCTGTAATTGCGGTTTGTGATGAAGGAAAGGCAGTAATCATGATTACTTGAATGGTGGAATTACAAGAATGCATCTGCTTAAGGAAGTCTAAACCATTTGCCTTGGATATTTTTATATCGAGAAAGATCAGCTCTGGTTCAATGATCTTTAAGCTATCTTTCGCTTCATCAATGCTTGAGGCAGCTGATACAAAATACTTATCCTTCAGTATCATTTTTAGCGATTCCCGTACACCCAAATCGTCATCAACCACAAGTATGCTTGCTGATTTAATTCTTTGAACCATAATTTAATTCCTAAAAAATAAGCTCATCCAAGATTTCAGATTTTTTTTGTGTTAAATTTTTTATAACAGCATAAGTATTAAAACAATTTATGTACCAATCTTTACAAAGGAATTACTGATAAATTGTAACTCCTTTGTTTCCGAGATTAAGCTCACAATTTTAATTAATTTGTGAGAGTTTATTGTCAATACAGTAATTTATGATATTGATTACTCTTTACATAATCCACAACAAAAATGTCAACGCAATGTTCAATATTGTACATATTTTATAAGATTTATCTTACAATAGCATTAAATTTTATGTGAAAATCCAGATTAATTTTAAAATAAAACTAACAGCCACATAGCAAATTATTTATTTTGAATTACGTTAACTTTGATAAGAGTAATTGTTTTAACAAGTATATTATCTCTGCTACACTAGAACTCTGATTATTGATTATAAAAAGTATTTTTACCGTTAATTAACTACTGTAACTATTGGTACACTAGTTGCTCCAGTTGCATAGGGACAAAGAGGAATACTGGGCTTTTGGTAGGTCTGTAATTGTTATTTTAAGGTATAATGCTTTAGCAATACCTCCGGCAGGTGTTGACTATAGGTTATTTATGTGAGGATAACCCTGTGTACTCTTTTCTTGTAGCCTCAAACGATAAGGCAATTGGTGTTTTTTTTAAGAAATCGTTGAGTAAAGATTACGTAGTCCATATTGCCAAGACAACTGAGGAGGCGTTACAAATATTTCTCAAAATAGACATTGATGTAACTTTTCTGGATGTTCTCTTGAATGACGATGGGGCAAACAAGCTCACAGAAGAACTCCGAAGAACAAATATTGAACCGACGATTGTTATGATAGTACCAGAGTCTCAGCCAATGTTACTTGAAGAATTTCGGATATCCGGTGAATATGAATATCTTAAAAAACCGCTGAGAAAAGAGGCAGTAGAGACGGTCTCAAAAAGGGTTTTTGAGAAGCAGGAACTAAAAAGTGAGTTGGGTTTCATTCAGTCGCATATAAAGAATTTAAAGCCAGAAGATGCAAGATTGTCCGAATCGGCATCGGCTTTCAACAAACAAGAGAACGCCAGAGTGCCGTTTCTTGGATACAAGGAAGTCTTTCAAAAGTTTTCGAAGGTATTAACACGTGTGTATGACCTTGGGAAGCTTGCCGATCTGACTGTCGAGGCGATGGCTGAGACATTCGGAGTAGGAAGGGCGATATTTATGTTGTTGTACAAACACGATGGTTTGTTTCGGCCTTTTCGTTGTCTCGGCTTGGATGAGATAACTGCCCGTAGTATTTGTTTCACCATGAATCAAGGCATTATGCTGTGGTTAACCAGGAATCATCAGATATTAAATAAAGATGTCATAAACAGGGAAGTTGCAACGAACAAATTAGCAGTGCGTGACGCCATAAAGATACAGAAGGAAATGAATCTTCTGCAGGCGCAATTGTGTATACCTATTTTTGCTAATGGGAATTTGAGTAGTGTGATTGTCTTGGGAAATAAAATTACCGGGAAGGCATTTTTTGATGAGGATATCGAATTACTATCCATGCTGGCAGGGTATATAGGTATGGCAGTAGAGAATGCCTTCCTTTACCAGGAGGCAAATCTCAGGAGAATTCATAACGAAAACGTCCTGGAAAATATCCCGTACGGAATTATTGCTTTAAATAATTAGTGACAGTTATTCTAAGAAGCATTTTGGTAATTTGGTACATAATTATAGTTACAATTTTCGGTATAATGTTTATAGAAATAGCTGGATGAATTTTTTATAGGCAACTTATTGGGGGATAGATTTGTGTACTCTTTTCTTGTAGTCTCAAACGATAAGGCAATTGGTAGTTTTTTTAAGAAGTCCCTGAGTAAAGATTACGTAGTCCATATTGCCAAGACAACTGAGGAGGCGTTACAAATATTTCTCAAAATAGACATTGATGTAACTTTTCTGGATGTTCTCTTGAATGACGATGGGGCAAACAAGCTCACAGAAGAACTCCGAAGAACAAATATTGAACCGACGATTGTTATGATAGTACCAGAGTCTCAGCCAATGTTACTTGAAGAATTTCGGATATCCGGTGAATATGAATATCTTAAAAAACCGCTGAGAAAAGAGGCAGTAGAGACGGTCTCAAAAAGGGTTTTTGAGAAGCAGGAACTAAAAAGTGAGTTGGGTTTCATTCAGTCGCATATAAAGAATTTAAAGCCAGAAGATGCAAGATTGTCCGAATCGGCATCGGCTTTCAACAAACAAGAGAACGCCAGAGTGCCGTTTCTTGGATACAAGGAAGTCTTTCAAAAGTTTTCGAAGGTATTAACACGTGTGTATGACCTTGGGAAGCTTGCCGATCTGACTGTCGAGGCGATGGCTGAGACATTCGGAGTAGGAAGGGCGATATTTATGTTGTTGTACAAACACGATGGTTTGTTTCGGCCTTTTCGTTGTCTCGGCTTGGATGAGATAACTGCCCGTAGTATTTGTTTCACCATGAATCAAGGCATTATGCTGTGGTTAACCAGGAATCATCAGATATTAAATAAAGATGTCATAAACAGGGAAGTTGCAACGAACAAATTAGCAGTGCGTGACGCCATAAAGATACAGAAGGAAATGAATCTTCTGCAGGCGCAATTGTGTATACCTATTTTTGCTAATGGGAATTTGAGTAGTGTGATTGTCTTGGGAAATAAAATTACCGGGAAGGCATTTTTTGATGAGGATATCGAATTACTATCCATGCTGGCAGGGTATATAGGTATGGCAGTAGAGAATGCCTTCCTTTACCAGGAGGCAAATCTCAGGAGAATTCATAACGAAAACGTCCTGGAAAATATCCCGTACGGAATTATTGTTATTAATAAAGACTGTAAGGTTAATATCTTTAATAAAAATGCGGCAAGGATGTTAAATATTTCTTCAGATGATGTAATAGGAAAAGATGTTAAATATATTGGTTCATTATTTGCGAATTATCTCTTAAGGACTTTAAAAGACAAGAAAACTTTTAAAAGGAGTGAGGTTGTACATCCTGTTACTCGTTCTATCTATGATATTAGTACGTCTTTGTTGTTGGATAATAATACGGAACTCGGTGCAATTATGATATTCTCTGATTTAAGCGACGTTAAGAAAATGGAAACGAAGATAAAGGATTTGGAAAACCTGGTAAATGGATATCTAGTTAACTCTGAAAATACCATCCCTCCGGAACTAACACAAGCTGTTACTAATTTATCAAAAAGCTGGTTTTCTGACCGTCACCGGTTAAAAATGGAACAAAATTCATTAAAATAAGCCAATAAATGTTGTTTGTCTACTTATGAAAACTTCCTGAGCAAAAGCCTCTATATTTAATACAGGCAAAAAGTATCCATCTCAAAACGTAGCTCTTGTTCCTCGTATTTGCCGTACCTATCGTCATAGATAACCAACACTAATATTTTTATTCTGGTTTTACATATTTGCGGAAGGACTTAAAATATCACACTTTCATTTTAAAAGTAAAAGTATTAAAATAAAGCAACCCCATTAACCTAATAACTTCTACTATGAAATACATATTACATTCGTCTCTTTAGGAAACTTCTCATGCGCAACTTTCAAGACGTAGACCTTATGTTATGGAATTCATTTATGGGGAAGGCCTATTCCGTTAGTGACTGCTTTAAGGAAAATGGTATTGGAGTACTGGTCAGGGCATGCAAAAATGAAGGATTTAATATTACCGTTGAAGACCCAGCCAGAATCGATTTTTACACAACATTTACTAAAAATGATCTTACGCCACGACTATCTGAACTCTCTACGCATATCTTTGGCAAGGGAGATGTTGAAAACACCGTATCCATGAGAAAGGAGTGGAACTGTCTCCAGGACAATCTCACTAAGATTATTAAAGAAAAAATGGAAAAATACATCGAGGGTCTGGCTCAAAAGATCAGCAAGAATAAGGTAAAAGTACTCGGGATCAAGACCTGGCTTGGAGATAGATTTGCCTACTCTGAGAAGCTTGCTAAAAGAGTCAGTGAATTGTGTCCAAATACCTTGATAATTGCCGGAGGCCCACAGGTTAATCAATTCAAAACCCATGCATTGGAAAAAAGTCCTTTTGACTTTTGCATAGATGTTGAGGGTGAAACAACTCTAACAAAGATTATTCACACAACCAGACAAATGTATTACCAGGGACGCACAAAATCTGAGGTAATAAAAAGAATTACTGAACTTGCCGAGTCTGGCGAGATTTTTAATTTGATATACAAAGACGGTAACGGCACGGTGAAAGAAACAACTATTAAGAGGCTTTCTTTAAACTTAAAACCTTTCCCCCTCTATGAAAAGGAAGATGGAAAGGTAAATATAGCAGTAATAAATGAATCTTCAGGATGCTATTATGGAAAGTGCAATTTTTGTACACATCCAAACATTACGGGCAGATACCAGGCCCGTGATATCAACATAACACTTGAGGAAATCAAGAAAACTATTAGAGAAATGGGTATTGGGCTTTTCAGATTTACAGGTTCCACAACACCCGTTTCATTGAGCAGACGCATTGCTGATGCAATAACAAAAGAAGGATTGACTCTTGAGTATTCAATGTTCGTTCGGGCAGAAAACAGGGCAAGGGAGAAAATAGATGAACTTATTGAAGCCTATGAAAACATAATACGTTCTGGGCTTAGGGCTGTTTTCCTGGGTGCTGAGGTAGCCAACAACGAGATACTTTCAAAAACCATGAATAAAGGTAATTCTATTGATGATATTTATTTTACCATTAAGGCCATAAAACAGGCATCATACAATCAGAGGAAGCATCTCGATGTGGGTGTAAGTATTATTTATCCATGTCCCATACCTTCTGGTAGTGGGATAACCCACGAGCAGGTTTTGGAAGAAAATTTGTGTTTTCTTCGCAAATTAAAAAGTGAAAATTACATGCCCGACTCTGTGTTAATAACCCCTGCTGCGCCTTTACCTGCTACTGTATGGCAAATAGAACCCCGGAGTTTTGGATTTAATCTGCCTGAAGATTATCTCCAGACAATTTTACGTTATGAGTATGAATTGACGAAGGATCCAAGCACGTGGCCTGAACTGAACATCTCTTTACAGGAAATGAAGTTCATGGATATGCTTAAGATGGCTGGGTTCATGGAGAAAAAGGTCAGAGAAATGGGTTATACGGTAAACGTTTCAGATGAACATTGCCTTGCAGCACGAAGTGCTGGATTTGTAGGTCAGATGGGTTTGGAAGAATTTAAAATAAAGAGCGATTTGGCGTTATTAACAACAAACTACAGCTTCCTTAGAGACGTTTATCAAAAAATAAACGAATACAGCCGTAAACTGGCAGAAAAAAACTTCTCTTCAACAAACAAAATATTTTTTGCGGAGGAAAAGCCCCATGATAACAAGGCGTGTAGTTATCACCGGCCTGGGAATATTGGCCCCTAATGGTAATGGGAAAGACGCATATTGGGATGCACTAATCAACGGACGATCAGGTATAAAAAGGATTGCTTCCTTTGATCCGTCTCCATTCAATACGCAGATTGCGGGCGAGGTAAAAAACTTTGATCCCTGCGATTATTTCGATCCAAAATTGGTCAAAAGAAGTGGCAGGTTTACCCACTTTGGTGTTGCGACATCGAAGATGGCTGTAGCAGACTCTGAAATTGACCTGAGAAAGGAGAATAGGGATAGATGCGGTGTGTGTTTTGGAACAACGATAGGGGCAGAAAACGATATATACGAAGGTCAGCATAGGAGATTCTTGGAGTCAGGACCGAAAGCAGTAAGTCGCTTTACAGCCCCTGAATTTACACCTCACGTGTCGACAGGTTATATATGTTCGGAGTTGAAGATTACAGGGTCAAATTCAACGCTGTCCTCGGGATGCTCAACCGGGCTTGACGTTGTAAGCTGGGGCTATAAAATGGTAAAGAGGGGTGAGATAGATGTTGCAGTAGTAGGGAGTTCAGATGCCCCTATCTTCCCCTTTGCCATGGCCACCTTTTGTGCTTTAGGAATCCTCTCAAAAAGAAATGACGAACCAGAGAAAGCCTCCAGGCCGTATGATAAAGATCGCGATGGTATGGTAGTTAGTGAAGGTGGGGCAGCAATAGTGGTTGAGGAATTGAATCATGCCTTAAGCAGAGGGGCAAATATATACGCAGAGATTGTATCGTATGCCTCTACATGCGAGGCGCAGGACGTTGTTAGGGTGGACATGAGCGGGCAGGCGTTAGCCTCCGCATTGGAACAGGCATTGATAGCCGGTAAAATGCAAGGGGAAGAGGTAGACTATATCTGCGCACACGGAAACGCTATTCCTGGGTATGACATAGCAGAAACAAATGCCTTTAAAGCATTTTTTGGAAATCATGCGTATAAAATACCAATAAGCTCTATTAAATCGATGACAGGCCAGGCCTATGCTGCTGGAGGCGGTTTCCAGGTCGTTGCTACAAGCCTTTGTCTGAAGAACGGGTTTGTTACTCCCACAATCAATCTGGACATACCTGACCCTTTATGTGACCTTGATTACGTTCCTCATCATGCCAGGCGTTTCTCTCTGGACACAGCGCTAATAAATAGTCATAGTGTGGGCGGGACACATGCCGTTCTGGTATTGAGGAGATATCCTTAGGGATATAGATTATGTTTGCAAGCCAGGTAATATTCATTTTTATATTCCTGTTGATTGCTGGACATGGTTTCTTTGTACTCTTGAGAAATCCAGCAAACACTATTAACAGGAGATTTTGTATATTCACGCTTGCTATATCTTTGTGGATATTTTTTATTTTTTTCCTGCTCCAGACAAGAGAGCCAGGGTTGGCCGCCTTCAGGCTGAAGTTGGTCTTTTGTGCTGCGATGTTTATTCCATCCACATTTTTCTTTTTTTCATCCGTCTTTCCTGATCGTGTAGAACTGCCTATTAATCGATACCTGAGTATATTCTTCTTTACCATAAGTTTTCTTCTGGTGTTTTTTTCTCCGCACATTGTTGTATCTGTATCTTTTGTAAAACAACTGCCTCAAGCAAGATACGGTTGGTTATTCCCTGTATTTTGGTTTTACTTTATAGCCTGTATGGCATATTCCTTATATAGCCTTTATAGAAAAAGCATACGCTATTACGGCATAAAGAGACTGCAGGTTCAGTATTTATATTTTGGGGTAGCAGCATCCGTATTTCTGGGAGCCATCACAAACTTTCTCTTACCATCAATAGGTATATGGCAGGTTGAGATGTTTGTACCTTTAGTATCCGTTCCTATTCCAATAGCAGTGGCTTACGCTATCGTAAAATACCACCTCATGGATATCAGCGTAGTAATTAAGCGGAGTACTGTTTACGCGGCCCTATCCATTGTCCTCAGTATCATCTATTTCGCTGTCGGCCTGATTATGAGCAGTATACTCCCTGTATCAGAATATAAAGAAACAATCACCAACATGGTCTCTGCCATAGTAATGGTTTTAACCTTTGTACCGGCTAGAGAATCGATTCAGCACCTCATTGAGAAAACCTTATTCCATACCAAGTACAGCCACCCAAAGATACTGAGCGATTCGACTATAATGTTTTCATCTATCCACGACCTGGATGGACTTCTCCATTATGCTATCCAATATTTATATGATTCTGTTGGTATTGATAAGATATCTATACTGCTAAAGGACGAGGAAACCCAGCATTACAGGCTGAAGGCCGCTATAAATTTCCCCTCTGATATGAATCTGTTTCTTTCCTGCCACGATGCTATTATTACCTGGCTTTACCAAAATAAAACAGTTCTTTCCAAAGATCAGTTGAACCGTTTCACGCATAGTAAGGTTGAACACTTGTTAGAAGACACATTAGCCTCTCTTGATGTGGATAGTTGTATCCCTGTCTTCCAGCAAAACAACCTCTTCGGGATAATTCTCCTCGGAAGGAAAGTTAATAAAAGGATCTTTACACAAGAAGATATACAAATGTTTCTTGCCTTCTCCGGGCAGTTGGCCATGGCCAGTAGGAATGCGCATCTCTATTTAGGGTTAAAAGAGGCCAAGACCTATAGGGACAATATTCTTCAAAGTTTGAAAAGTGGGGTTATCGTTGTGAATATTGATGAAGAGGTTACCCTTATTAATAACGAGGCAAAAAGAATCCTTGGGCTGAAGGAAACAAGTTCATCTGAAAAAATACTTAAGAGCCTAGGAAAAGATACTCATCAACTATTGAGACATACGCTTAACAATGACGCTGAGTATCAGAACATAGAAACTTTTATTGATAGAAATAGTAAAAAAGCCCCCTGTAGTATGTCCATAACTAAACTCAAGACTGAGGACGAGCAGAAACTCGGCTCTTTAATAATTCTGACAGACACCACAGAATTGAAATTCCTTCAGACGGAAAAACAACATGCCGACCGATTGGCCTATCTCGGCGTCCTTGCTGCTAATATTGCCCATGAAATAAAAAATCCACTCGTGGCTATAAACACATATTTCCAACTGCTTCCTCACAAAAAAGACGATCACGAGTTCCATGATGGATTTCAGAAAATTGCTCTCAAGGAAATCAGACGGATTAACAGAATTATCGAAGATATGCTAGACCTGGCGAAACCTTCGGAACCTTTAATGCAACCAATAGATCCTCAGAGTGCTATATTGGATACCATTAACTTTTTGAGGAATACCGCTGCAGAGAAAGGCGTTGAAATAACGACACTTTTAGAAGAAAGAAGATGCGCGATTATTGCAGACGAGGACAAAATAAAACAGGTACTCTTAAATATTTTGCAAAACAGTCTTGACGCCCTGCCAAAAAATGGGAGTATTAAAGTCAGTACGAGCTTTATGGACAACCTTTCTGAATTCAGAAGAATGGCTAAATTAAATCCTAACAGCGTTTTCTTCTCTTTTGCTTCTCCCTTCTTACGGGACCCAAATAAAACTCAGTATTTTCTTATTAAAATTTCCGATAATGGCGAGGGAATCTCTGCCGAAAAAATTTCACATATCTTTGAGCCATTTTTTACTAATAAAGATAACGGTACCGGACTTGGACTAGCTATGGTATATCGAATCATAAAGGATCACGAAGGAGCTCTCTATATAGAAAGTAGGGAAGGCGCTGGAACTGATTTTTATATTAGCCTGCCTTTAAATCGCACGAATACAAACACCATTACAAACTCCCTACCAAAAACAGAAGTATTGAAAATGGTGGAAAGATAGCTCAATTCATTATCCTTGAGAGATTTAATCGTAGCGTAGGAATCACTCACATATTGAAAAATGGAATCCGATGCCTTATCCATGGAGTCAAGGTAATTCCGGGAAAACCTTGTAGAATGACACTGTACACACATCGCAATCCACGCCTCTCGTCTTGACATTAATTCCTTACTATTCTTGATATAGTCCGATGGTTTGATTCCTTTAAAAATGTTGTCATAAAACAACACATCGCCCTCACCCATGATAGACTTCCTGGCCATATTATGCGAATACTGTCCTTAATTATTAAGACCGAATCCTGTTTTAAAAAGCAAGTCAATCACCATCTAAATAATTTGTACTTAGTTTGTCATGAAGTTTTATTGTATAATTATTTTAATATTCAGTCGCGTCTCTTCAACCACAATTAATGATGCAGCAGTAATATCTTTATCAATTTCAAAAAGTATTTCAAGAATATTTATGAAAAAGATTGCTTTATTTACTTTATTATTCCTCTTTGTTGTTGGTTGCGCTAATAGTCGCGGGATGAAAGTGCCAATTGTGCCTACGTTAGACAAACAATTAAAAGAAATGCAGCAAATTCCTTTGCATGCAGGACTCTTTATCGATCCATCGCTGTATCATTTTACTCAGGAAGAATGGCAAACAGACATGATTGCAGGCATACATCATTATGTATTTCCGATAGGCGCGCCCTTGGCTAAAAACATAGAAGAAATGACAAAAATTGTATTTAACAAGGTTACCATTTTGAACAAACTACCTAATCAAGAAATAATTGAAAAGACTGGGTTAGACGTCATATTAATGGTGCAATTAAAGACTTCAAAGCTGGAATTGATAGTTGAAGAATCAGTTTGGCGTGCTATCGGGAAACATTATCTATCGGTACATGTTTCTTTCTTAGACAAAAACATGAATAAGATATTTGAAGATGACCTGGCTGTGGAAGGAAAGAATTTGGATTTGATTGATTATGAAACGGAAGGTGGATGGTGGAAGATTTCTGGGCCAAAATACGGACCCGCCGTGGAAGACTCGATTGAAAAACTTACCTTTAGGCTTGCCCAGAGATTAATTGCATTCAGAGAAATAATCACAAGAAAATAGCTATTTAAAAAATAAAAGAATTTTTTTGACAGTTATGGAAAGTTTTATTAAATTGTAGACATGAAAACTATCTTAGCGAATGATAAAAATTATTTATACGAACTATTAAAAAACAAATCCCACACATCTGAGGTTGTGCGTGCTCAAATAGCAGAGATTAAAGAGAATGCAAGGAAAGACGTGGTAAAAGAGTCTCTCAAATCTTATACGGTCAAGTTTAGAGGCCCGGTGATAGATAGCTCTTTCGAGAAAACCCTGAGAATCATTTCCAAGCGTCTCTTTGATAAAGGGAAAATTGACAATCTCCACACCTTTAAAGAACACGGACTCGTAGAAGCGAATATGACCGCTACGTTGACGGAGGTCGAGTCCCTTATTCAATATCTTATGAAACCCCATCTTGTATTGCACTGCAAAAAAGGGATTGTTAAGGGTGCAAGCAACTTATTGATAATCGATGCGTCAGAACAAAACCAGCTTGATAATTTTACACCGGACTATGTTCACCGTAATTATATTACCCATGCTGAGTCGTATGAAAAATATACCGGAAGACTTGACGATTATTTGGTTTTTAACGGATTGCCCTTAACATCAGAAAAAATAGGACGGGAACTTCGATTCAACAAAATAGAGACAAAGAACAGGGTCTTCACTACCACAGGTTTAAAGGAAATTTATTTAAACCTCCAATTTATCGATTTGATTCTTAAGTTGGACATGGAACAACATTACTTGAAGCTGAGGACTTTTAATTCACAGGAAGACGACCTTAGAATGGTCGAGGAAAAGATTGAAGATCTTGGTTTCTTCTCCGAGGTTTTCGACCATATAGCATCAAAAGACAATCCTTTATTATCCAATGAAGATTTATTCTTAGATTTAATGAGGATAGAACACATTATAGAAAACAATAACTGGAAGACAATACCGGCATATGCAGGATATGTCTACTCCGCAGCGAACAGACTCAACCGACAATTTAAACTTCTTGAAGAATACAACCTTTTCTTAACTTATGCGAATTGTATTGAAAAATTTATTGTAAAAATAACCAAAAAATTATTTAAGCACAAGTCAGATATTCACAGCGAACACCACAATTTAACGGCAAATTATAACGAATTAAAGAAGCTTTCCCTGGTTGCGAATCATCAGATGTTACAGAATGATTACCAGGAGCTTTTGAATGCCTTTAGTAAATTGCTGGCTTACCTGGATTTTTTGACAATACGAGATACGAAAGCCGGTGAATCAGATAGCCATCAGGATGTTGTTCATCTTGCCGAGAAGTCTTCAAATAAATTTGCTACGTTAATTAAAAGATGTATTGAATCAGTTTTCTCAGTAACGATTGATATTTCTACAAAGCCATTTATCCAACGTGATCAAGGCCTAAAGACAGAAGAGGAAGAAGACCTTCAAAAACTCATTAATAAATTTAATGAAAACCTGGGAAAGTTATCCAATTTGAAGACCACTAAAGGTGAAGATGCCTCTTTGGAAGCAAGGAAGTGTGTACCACAGCTAACGAATTTATCTGACGTCCTCGATCAATTAAAGGACTTAATTAAGAACCTGGAGAGTAGAACGAATAAAGAGATACAGGATCCCTTTAAAATTATTTTTTTCAAGTTCAATAAATTCGAAATTCTTTACCGGGATATGAACAGTCTGGGTATCTTCGGTACCCAGCAGGAACAGGAGTCAATTCATAGGATATTGGCGGATTTACAAAAACTTCTCTTTGATAAGCCGCTGAAGGGAAAAGCCCACCTGGAAATCATACATAAAATTAGCTCTCTGGAAGATTTTGTCACGAATAAAAGCAAATCATCCCTTGCAAAAGGCAGCGATGCCGATGCAAACATACAAAACCTGGATCAAAATCCCGTTTTTAAGAGAATTATCGACATTAAAACGGGTATTCGAAATATTGAAGAAAAAGATGCTCAAAGCAAAAAAGTCGATACCTTTAAAAACGAACCCGAATTTTTCTCATTCAGCGTGAAGGAATTGGATGGTTTCCTGGAAGGTATTGAACTGTTGCATGAAAAATTAAAAGATACCTGTTATTACAAAAATATATCGGAGTTTGAAGTAATAGAGAAGAAGCTTGATCGCTTGATTGATGAAGTAAGAGATATCGAGTCATACATTTCAGCCCATACCAGAAGTACTGACAAAAAGGTATCAAAGGAACCGGACGTTCACATCGACTATTTAAAAAGTTCGCAGTTGACACGAAGAAATCTTGAGAAGGCCATTCTCCTTTTACAAAACCAGATTGCCCAAATGCACGGGTTTATCCACGCCATCGAAAATTATTTACACAGGCACTCGTTTATCCATTCAGGGGTGGCAACCAGCGTGCTTTTTGATCAAATAACCTATTTATTAAGCAATATTGATGTAAGGTTATTAGACATGACCAAGCCGGTAGAAAATATGTTTCATGAAAGTGTCAATACGATTTTCCATTATCAGGCAGGCGAAACATTTACCGAGCCGAAAAAGGAAGATATTGATAAACTCATGAAAGAAATTGAGAAGAAAACTATTGTCAGGCAATACTCAAACCACGAAAACACATTGTCCGATTTGCAGTTAAGTTGACCACTCTTTTTACCACGCTCATCGCATCCCATCTGCAGTATTTTAAATCTTAAAATTGCGTCATAATAACTAAAGAGACTTTTACACAAATCTGTGCATAATATATATGTCTACCAAACCGAGTTTTTGGTGGTTAAATGCCTTTGGTACCGTACCAACAATCTTGAATCCAAGTTTTAGCCATAACTGGATTGCAACGAGATTTGTACTAACAACAAAATTAAATTGTATCGCAGAAAAGCTAAGTTTTTTTGCCTGTTTTATGGAGTGTATCCCCAATGCCCTGCCAATTCCCTGTCCACTTGCCCCAGGATGTACCATGTAAGCCGCATTCGCGACATGTCCACCCAGACCAGGTTGGTTTTTCCTCAAAATGTATGTCCCAAGAATTTTGTTATGTAATTCTGCAACGTACGTGTGAACAGGAGGCGATATCCATAAAGCTTTACAATCCTCTTTGCTTGCCTTTGGATCAAAGGCAAAGGTATCGCCTTTCTTCACCACCTGATGAAAAATATCCCATATATCCTCAAAGTCCGTACCTTTTGCCTTCCGTATTTTAATCATGTAAACACTTCTGGATTTACACAATTTCCCGGCTTTTGCTTATTTAAGACAGCAATAATATTTTCCGCAGCCATTACAGCCATTTTGGTGCGGGTTTCTATAGTGGCGCTGCCGAGATGCGGCGCTAACACAACATTATCCAGTTCCGCAAGACCTGGCTTCAATTTCGGTTCTTCCTCATAGACGTCCAGCCCTGCGCCTGCAATCTGTTTATTTTTCAAGGCATTCACCAATGCTGATTCGTCAATTATCGCCCCGCGTGCCGTATTGATAAGATATGCCGTCTTTTTCATCAAAGAAAGCTCTTTTGCTCCAATCAAGTGTCTTGTCTTTTCAGACAGAGGGGTATGGATAGAAATAAAATCCGATTCTTTCAGCAGCGTTTCCAAATCAACTCTTTTAGCGCCAAGCATCTCTTCCAGTACGGCATTTTTGTTAGAATGCGTCGTATAAAGCACCTTCATACACCACCCCTTCGACCGCATGGCCATAGCCGTCCCAATCCTGCCTGCCCCAATAATACCCAGGGCCTTTCCAGTAAAATCACCACCCAAGAGCATCATGGGTGCCCATCCGGTAAATTTACCCGCACGGGTCAATCTGTCGCCTTCAACAATTCTCCTGGATATGGAAAAAAGCAGTGCCCATGCCATATCAGCCGTACTGTCTGTCAAAACACCAGGCGTATTAGTTACAATAACACCTTTCGCAGTGGCAGTCTTGATATCGATATTTTCATACCCCACGGCATAATTGGCAATAATCTTTAAGCTTGTCCCTGTACGTTTTAAACAGGGATCTGCTGCCTCACTCATCAAGCGTGCATCTATCTTGTCTGAAAGCATGGTTAGTATCGCATCACGGCCTTTCACCTGCCTCGGAAGCTCATCATAGGTCAATGGCCTGTCGTGTGGATTTACCTCTACCGTTTGGCAATACTTCTTTAAGAGATTTATTCCTTCCTCAGGAATCTGGCGTGTGACATATACATTAAATGACATCTACCATTTCCTTTCAAACGTAAAACCTAGCGAGACGATGCCTCAGACCAATAAAAAACGTTTGGAACCACAGATTTCGCAGATTGCACAGATTTTGGATTATTAAATTCCACAGATTTTTTTAGATTTTCATCTGTGGAATCTGTGCAATCTGTGGTTTCAGTAATTCTTTTTAAAACTTGACTCATTTGTAAAGATAAATCGCAGATAAAGTTTTCAAATCTTACAACTTTCATTTGTACATGAATTATTCACAATATTCTTTGTACAAAATCATATAGTCTACAATCCTTTTCGTTGCCTCAGGGCGTAAATCCTGGTTGAGTTCCTTATTTTGCAATACCGCTTCTGTGAGCTTCCATACCTCACACCAATCTGAATCAAAGGCTCGTTGTGCCTTTGCAATGGCTAAAATAATCGAAACGGTAAAACTATTTCCCATCGTCTTATGTGCTTCCTCAAGTAAAGGCAAGGCCTTCTCCGGATGAAAGTAATCATCCATTACCATTAAATATCCCATACAAAATATTTCATCCGCACTGAGAAAAGCAGTGTCAAGCTCTATAAGTGACACATGATACAACAACGCTAAATAACAAGCATACAATTCCGCATTATTTTTCCCGTCGAATCTCCACGAAAGGGCATTAATTACCGCAGCCTTAACATCTATTGGATTTTCCGGAGACGTCAGAAACTCTGCAATTTCTAAACCCATCACACCTTCCACGTGCGCCCTTTCCACCATTTTCACGTCCAGATACGCCTCGTAAAACCTGGTAGCCGTAACCGGCGAATCTGCATGGGTGATTGCTGAAAACATAAACAGCACGTTTAATAGAAAAACTACCTGTAATATTTTTTTCATATCGAATCTATTCCCTCAAGAAGAAGAACCCTATTGGTGAACGGGGATAGGGAATGAGTTTTTCCTCCGAAGGAGAAATCAAATGAACACCTTTCAATATCCTATATTCCAACTTTGTTCAATTCCGTTCGTCCTGAGCTTGTCGAAGGATGAACAGTAAAAGGAATAAAATTTTATATATTTTCAGACATTACCCAATCCTATTTTTTTATGTGCTTTTATTCTTACTTCTCGCAAGGCGTGAAACTTCAGCCCAATCTCCTCGAATCATGGCTTCCTTCTTCTTACGACTCCACCCCTTTATTTGCCGTTCACAGGTAAGCGCTTCCAGACGTGTTGAAAATTCCTGAGAAAATACCAAAGTAACAGGAAGTCTTGCTGAGGTATATCCATCACATATACCAGATTGGTGTTCTGCCAATCGTTTTTCAAGATTGTCGGTATGTCCTGTATAATATGAATCATCCGCACAACGGAGGATATAAACCCAAAAACCCATCGGAAAACTCCTTTTTATTCTTCGTTCATCCTTCGACAAGCTCAGGACGAACGGTATATACGTGCAAAATCATTCGTAGTAAGTCTGTTGAACCGCGCGATGCTAATGGGGTAAACTTTTGTCATGCTTGTATAATATAATTAGAGCGTTGCAAATCTCGGAGTAAAACGCCACTATATGCATACTTAAAATATGAGATTTCAGTCTTATTGTCTTTAGTTTTACAAACCAAAAAGTCCCAAACAAAATATTTTTTCATAAAATACTAGACCTGATATGCCTTTTACATCGTCACCTTGTTGAGTATGCAAGAAGTAACGAAATACGTCTTTTTCTAAAAAGATAAGCACAAAAGAGTTAGACATCTTCTTTCTTTGAAACATTACAAATCTGGGCTTGGTAATTCAATAAACCACCAACACAAAGGATATCAATTTCACGAGGGGTTAATGTGTGTGTTATTTTTACTTCCTTATTTTTTGTTACATTCTTTAATGTAATTCTGGACTTGGATTTTAATCTATTTCTTATATCAGGCAGTTCAATGGTATCTCTCAGATCGAATAGATTATAGTCATTTTCATTTTCAAAGGTTAATGGCAATATGCCAAAGTTTACAAGGTTTGCACGGTGGATGCGGGCAAAAGATTTGGCAATGACGGCCTTTATCCCTAAATACATGGGCGCCAGCGCCGCATGCTCCCTGCTCGAACCTTGACCATAATTTACCCCGCTGATAAGAAAACCGCCGCCCTTTTCCTTTGCGCGTTTTACAAAGTCCTTGTCCACCTTTTCA
>Ga0209324_10000476_pt1 | contig 28198 bp, 33 predicted proteins | sample Rifsed19ft3_FD_184015 | JGI IMG/M metagenome (GOLD analysis project Ga0209324, IMG submission 184015) | Soil microbial communities from Rifle, Colorado, USA - sediment 19ft 3 (version 2) | ecosystem: Environmental > Terrestrial > Deep subsurface > Rock core/Sediment | place: Rifle, Colorado...
ATACCCTGCCGCCTCAACTCCAATAAATTTTACTTCTCTGTCGTTATAAAAGGAATGAAAAAGACCCATAGCATTACTCCCGCCTCCAACACAGGCAATAAGATAATCGGGCAGTTTCCCCTCTCTTGCTAATATCTGTAGTTTTGTTTCATGTCCTATTACAGACTGAAAATCCCTCACTATCATGGGATAGGGATGCGGCCCTGCTGTAGAACCAACAACATAGTGTGTATCTCTTACTGTTGTAATCCAGTTTCTTAATGCCTCATTCATTGCATCCTTTAATGTCTTTGTCCCTGATGAGACAGGTGTCACCTTTGCACCGAGGAGCTTCATCCTGAAGACATTCAGAGACTGCCTCTCAATATCCTCCTCACCCATAAATATCTCACATTCAATTCCAAAGAGGGCGGCGGCAGTGGCAGTTGCAACACCATGCTGTCCTGCACCTGTCTCAGCAATAACCCTCTTTTTCCCCATTCTCTTTGTGAGAAGTAACTGCCCAAGGGTATTATTAATTTTATGGGCACCTGTATGGCAGAGGTCTTCTCGTTTTAAATATATCCTCGCCCCGCCTAATTTCTCCGTCAGTCTCTTTGCAAAATATAATGGTGTGGGTCTGCCGGCATATTCACTTAAATATTTATGAAGTTCCCTGTGAAACCCCCTGTCCCTTTTCGCTTCATGGTAGGCATTCTCCAGTTCATTGAGTGCAGGCATTAAAGTCTCAATAACATATTTCCCGCCAAAAATCCCAAAATGTCCTTTTTTATCCGGCAACGAATTTCTCATGGCTCTAAACTCCTAACCCTTTTTATAAACTCTCTAACCTTTATTTTATCCTTCTTACCTTCCCTCTCTTCAACTCCACTACTCACATCTACACCATAAGGCTTAACTCTTTCTATTGCCTCCTTCACATTATCAGGGGTCAAACCACCAGACAGTATAATTCTACCATACCCCTTTGCCTTTATTGCCAGATTCCAATTAAATATCTTTCCTGTTCCACCAAAGCTATCTTCAGAATAAGCATCTAAAAGGAATGCACTGGTTTTATACTCTGCCATTTTTTTAAGAGAGTCTTCATCTTTTACCCTTATTGCTTTTATTGCCTTCACAGGTAGTTTACCACAATAGTCAGGCGTCTCATCTCCGTGCAACTGAACGATATTAATATTACACTCATGAATAGTATTAACAATATTCTCTATACTCTCATTTACGAAAACCCCAACAGTTGTAATAAAAGGTGGAAGTTTTGAGATTATCTCTTTGGCTTTTGTTTTTTCAATAAAGCGGGGACTCTTTGGGTAAAATATAAATCCAAGCGCATCAGCCCCGCATTCAGCCGCATAAAGGGCATCTTCTAAATTTGTTATACCGCATATCTTTACCTTGACCATTATATCAGTCAACCTTTGGCAGTCTCGCCAATGCCCTCTTTATCTCCTCCTCAGGCATTTCAAAGTCCTCAAGTTTTTGTGTTAAGTAACTATCATAGGCAGACATATCAAAATTTCCGTGACCGCTCAGGTTAAATGCAATGACCTTCTGCTCCTTTGTAACTGCCTCAATAATCCCTTTATGTTTAGTCAGTGAAAATCTGTGGCAAAAAGTTACTATTTTTTTAACATATATTCGCCTGTATTATCAATATTAATATTCTTTTTCCCTATAGAGGTATTTAATGATATTGAGCCTTTAATCTGATAATTAACTTTATCCCCATTCACCACTTTAAGGGCTGTATTCCAGAAATCAGGCCTATCTATCCCAATCCTTGCAGATACAGTAAACGGGGCATTCCCCTTTGCATTTACCTTTACCCTATCTTTCAGTTCCCCGTCAATTAGCTCACTCCCTTCAATCTTGATTTTATATAGAAATTTCTCTATCTCAAAATCTATGAGATTTGGATTATAGATGTCGGCAGTTAAATTTACGGTAATCTCTTTAAGGCTGACAGATGAGACCTCAATCTTCTGCAAGGTAATCTCAGGTTTTTTAAAAAGTCTGTTCTGGCAGGCAGGAAAGAGGAAGAAGGAATGAAAAAATAAGAAGACACCGATTAACGCAGATTGAGAGGATAATTTTAAAAATCTGTGTTTATCTGTGTTCACCCCGTTAGAAATTCTGTAACCAGATAGGATAACTAACGGTTTTGATGTTCTATTTCTAACGGGGTTCATCTGCGTCCAAAACTAAATTCATCAATTCACCCATATCGTCAATTATCCAGTCTGCACCTGCCTCAATCAGTTCTCTCCTATCCCTATAACCATAAGTAACGCCGCAGGTATATGTCCCCGCCCTTTTCCCGCATTCTATATCTACCGCACTGTCCCCAACTATGAGTGTTTTTTTCGGGCTGGCTCCAACTCTTTCCATAACCAGATTTATTGTATCAGGATGTGGTTTTTTATTTTTAAGGCTGTCACCGCCGAGAGCTATTTCAAAATATTTGGCAATATCAAGACCTGACAATATCTTTTTTACAAACCTCTCAGACTTGTTTGAAACCACAGCCTTTTTTATTCCTGATAACTTTTCAATGACACCAATCACATTTGGATACAGGACTGTATTATCCAGAAGGTGTTCCAGATAGTATGCCCTGAATATATCAAGGGCATTACCAATTCCATTCCCCCCTGCAGCCTCTAAAGACTTCCTTATAAGAGGCTCTACACCGTTTCCCACATAGGTATAAATGAGGTCATCTGGCACCTCTTTCAGATTAAGCTCCCTCAGGGTAAAATTAACTCCATTGGCAATATCAACCTTGGAGTCAATGAGTGTCCCATCTAAATCAAAGATAATCAGTTCAAATTTGTTTTTCATCTTATGAAATCTTACCTCTAACCCCTTCTCTTTTTAATTAGTTCAACAATATGACTCCCCCTTAAAATTACGCCCGGAACAATCAAAATTATATGAGGCACCAGTATATATGGAAAAGGTTTAAGTTTTAACCAGAGTCCAACAGGCCAGACAAGTCCGCCTGATATTATCAAGATAAGACCAAGAGTTTTTTTATTCATTTAGGGTTTCTTCATTATTACCTTTATCTTTTCTCCTGCTGTCAGTTTATCATCCACATTTTTACCGTTTATCAAGGCAACCTCAAAGGCAACTCTTTCATCCTTTGCTATATCTTTTGAAATAGACCTGAATGTGTCACCATTCTTTATAGTATAAATATGGATATATCTGTCAGGTTTTGCAAATTTATTACTTGAATCTCCTCCATAAGGGAGCTCCTCTATCTTTGATTTATAGTTATCCTCCAATCTTTCAAGATTACCCCCCCTCGCAGCAATTATATTCGCCTTGTCCTCAGAAGAGATAATCCTTTCTATAGTATCAGGATGTGTGGCAAGAAAACCGTGATAGCCTGTGCCAGCAAACCTCTCACGGGCTTTGAGCTTCCTGAAGAAATCCTTCATCACCCTTGGGTCATAGCCTGATGAGTGCGAGTATATAATCCCAAGTTCATCCGACTGCATCTCAGCCTCCCTCCCGTATCCGCTAAGTATGTGCTGGGATAGCTGTGTCGTTATTGTAACCCATGCACCCGCCTCTTTCCTTATCTCCTGGCTTGCGATGAGTCCTGCTATTGTGAGGAGGGCACTTGCAATACTCTTATTCATCTGGCTCACGGCATGATGAGATGTTACATGCCCTATCTCATGCCCCAGAATCACCGCAAGCTCCGCCTCACTGTTTACATAAGCCAGCATCCCCCTTGTGATATATATGTATCCTCCGGGTAATGCAAAGGCATTGACCTCCGGGCTGTCCACAACCTTAAAATGATATTCAAAGATGGGGTCTTTTATTGATTTTATCAGCTTTTGTCCGATTTCATTTATATACCCCTGAAGGACTTTATCATTAAAATATCCATATGCCCTGATGATATCCTTGTCAGCCTCTTTTCCTATTTCTACCTCTCCGGCAGGAGTAATGCTGTTTAGGGGGGTAACTTGAGGGGAAAGGATCAAGAGGTAGAAGATAAAAGCAAAAACATGAACACGAACAGCACGAATGAACAAATTACACGAATTAATAAAACAGCTTAATTTAGTTTTTATTTGTGCCATTCGTATATTCGTGGAATTCGTGTTACAATTTTTTATAACTTTATTTACACTCACTTACCCGTTATCTTCTTAATCAGCTCGGAAACTTTTTTATGGGACATCTCATCTGTGTAGTCATCATAATCATCTTCAAATCTCCTCAGATGCCTCTTCTCTTCATTTATCAGAAAATCAAACAATTCCTTTACCTTTCCGTCCTCCAGTGAATCGGCAAATGTGGAATATACCTTCACAGCCTCTTTTTCCTTGTCCATAGCCACAGCTAATATATCAATAAAATCTGCATCATCTGCCAATCCGCGCCTGGCTACAAAATCAGAAATATTCAGGCTTTTTATCTTTTTTATTATCTTTGGAATATCCCCGCTGGCATCTATCTTTTTTTCTAAATTTGAAATGAGTTCCTTATGCCCAAGCTCCTCCCTTGCCAGCTCCTCAAGAAATTTTTTTGCATTTTGCAGCTTTGCCCTCTTTGCCGCATCAGAATAAAATTTATTAGAGTTTTCTTCCAAAATCTTTGCGAACGCCAGCACTTCTTTAACTGTCATTTCATCCATTTTTACCTCCCCTTTTATACCCTTTCATACGGATCAAATAGTTTTTTATATTCCTGGATGGCAAACCTGTCTGTCATGCCTGCAATGTAGTCGCAGATTAGCCTCTCTTTTTTTTCAATCTTTAAGTCCTTCTGGACATTTGGCGGCAGGAGTTCCACCTTCCCTAAATATGCATCAAACAATTCCTTTATAAACCTTCCTGCCTTATCCTCCATCCTTTTCACCCTGTAATGATTATACATATTCTTCTTTAAAAAATCCTTCAACTCTCTATCTCTCAGTTTCATATCCTTGCTAAAAGATACAATCCTCTCAGAAAAATTTTTAACATCAGCAATTGACCTGATGCCGTACTTCTTAATATTCTCCTTTGTCTGCTCAACAAGGTCAGTCACCTGCTGGTTTATAATTGCCCTCACAACCTGATACTTGAGTATGTTTGAACTTATATTATTAAACTCCTGTTTTATCCTCCGATAGTTTTCCTCCCAGATTTTCACCTCCTTTAAACTCTCCATGTCTATCATCTCGGATGTTACACCGTCATCTAAATCGTGGCTGTTATAAGCAATGGCATCTGAATAGTCAACAATCTGAGCCTCCAGTGTAGGAGATGATGTGCCAAATTCTTCAAAGGCAGGGTCATCATACTCTGTCTTATGTTTGGCTATCCCCTCTCTCACCTCATAGGTCAGGTTTAACCCTCTGAATTCAGGATACCTGTTTTCTATATGGTCAACTATCCTTAGCGATTGTTTATTATGCTCAAATCCACCATGTCCCTTCATCAGTTCATTTAGAATCTTTTCGCCTGAGTGTCCAAATGGGGAATGTCCGAGGTCATGTGCAAGCGAGATTGCCTCCGAGAGGTCTTCATTCAAGCCAAGCGCCCTTGCTGCAGACCTTGAAATCTGGGCAACCTCAAGTGTATGGGTAAGCCTTGTCCTGTAATAATCCCCCTCATGATATACAAATACCTGAGTCTTATATTCAAGACGCCTGAAGGCTGAACAGTGTATTATCCTGTCCCTGTCCCTCTGAAATGCTGTGCGGTATGGATGTTCAGGCTCGGAATGCCTTCTGCCCTTCGTATCCCTGCTGTGCATTGCATATGGAGCAAGCCTTTTACTCTCATATTCATAGGCATCAAGAGGGGTATGCATATTTTAAGAATATAATAAAAAACCTATGGTGTCAATTCAAACAGATTTTCTGTCTTGATAAAGATATAGGCGAAAAGGTTGAGGAGCTATACAGACTGGCACTCGAAATAAATACCCCTGAATTGATTAACAGGCTTGGCGAGATAATTCCATGGTTATAAACCATGGACAGATACTAAAGATAAAATGAGGAGTCAGAGTTTAGAATGCTGATATAGGGAAAGATTTTTCTTTATTCTAAATTCTGACTCCTGCTTGGTTGTTTTTAATTATATCAATAATTTTTAATATTTTTATATTAACACCTCTTTTTAGATTTTTTTGCTGTCTTTTTTGTTGTCTTTTTTTTAGTTGCCATAATTTTATCTATCACCTCCTTTGTTCTTAAAAATCCTTCCCCAATTAGCTGATTTAGTCAGTTTAAAGATATATATAAGTTGCTATAAATATAGCACCTGATTAATTTTTGTCAAGAGGAATTATTTAGTATGTCAAGCCAAAGTAGAAATGTCCTGTTTTTAAGTTTCTGTTAATAGTAATTCTGTTGTGTATGCCTAAGTATGTAATGCATTACATTAAAATAGCTTTGTAAAATTCAAACATAATCTGAGATAAATAATACCTGGTTTTTTCTGTTTGTAACGAGTTTTCCGTTTGAAATCATTTGGTATGTTTGATAATATAGCTCAGAAATGAGAAATATTATCTTTCTTATTTTTATAGCTATACTACTATATATCCCCGCCAATATTTATGCCCAGACAGAAGGTGAAAAAATAAATGTCTGTGTTGAATGCCACCAGAACCTTGAAGATACCCTAAAGGATGCTGTAACAAACTGGCAGGAGAGTGTTCACAAGAAGGCAGGTGTTTTTTGTAATGATTGCCACGGGGGAGACCCAAATGACTCCGGTAATGCAATGGATGAGAAGAATGGATTTATAGGAATACCGAGACCAAAGGATATTCCAAAAATATGCAGCAGGTGCCACTCTGATGTAACAATGATGAGGAAATACAACCTCAAGACAGACCAGTTTAATCTCTATAAAACAAGTATCCATGGTATGCGTCTATTTGAAAAAGGTGATGAGTCTGTTGCAACCTGTGCCTCCTGTCACGGAAATCATAATGTATTATCAAAGAATGATCCACGCTCTCCAATATACAGATTCAATGTTCCACTGACCTGCGGCAAATGCCATTCAAATAAAGAGATGATGAAACCGTATAATATACCTGCAGACCAGTATGAGCTTTACAGAAAAAGTCATCATGGGAAAATGCTCTTTGAAAATAAAAACCTTAGAGTTCCCACCTGTGTTGATTGCCACGGTACACATGGTGCTGTCCCGCCTGGGGTAACTGATATGGTGGAGGTATGCAGTAACTGTCATTCTGTCATATTTGAATATTTCAAAAAGAGCCCTCATTATTTGATAAAAAAAGAGGGGATGCCCCGATGTATCAACTGTCACGGAAATCATGATATACAGCGTCCGACATTGGAGAAGTTTACAGGGAAGAGTATGCTGGATTGCGGCGGCTGTCATTACCCTGAATCACCTGCCTTTAAAACTGGTGCTGATATTAAAGCAGCCCTAATAGAGGCAGAAACTTTACTTACCGCTGGTAATAAAGATATCGCACTTGTGAAGGAAAATGGCGGGAACAGTTTTGCCATAAGGCATTTAGAGGACGATATGGATAATGCAAGGACAAAACTTCTGGAGGCCTATTCGGTAAGCCATGCCCTCTCAACAGACGAAATAAAAAGACGCACATCAGAGGTAGTCTCTATTTCAAAAAATGTGAGTGAGACCATAAAAGGCATTATAAAGGATATAAAATTAAGAAAAGTGGGGCTCATATTTACATGGGTTGTGATTGGAGTAATAATCATACTGTTAAGGCAGAAGGCAAAGAATTGGAAAAGGGTAATAAAATAGTATCCTCAAAGGGTTAATTTAAAGATATTCTTTTAACCCCTTACTCTTTAATAGTTCCACTATTTTTTTTACATCCTGTGCCTTTTCCTTTGGACAGACGAGAACTGCATCCCTCGTAGCAACAATCACAATATCCTTTATCCCGATAGTGGCAACTATTTTCTTGGGGCTGTGTATAATACAACCGTCTGTATCAATACCCACATGATTTCCGACAACGACATTATTAAACTTGTCTTTTTCTAAAATATCATATAGTGCCATCCATGTCCCCACATCATTCCATTCTATATCACATGGAATTACTGCTGTATTCTTAGCCCTTTCCATTATACCGTAGTCAATGGATATACTTTCTACCCTTGAATAAACATTTTTTATTACCTTCTTTTCTCTATCCGTCCCCAGAACTTTTTCAATCTCCGCCAGACCGCCATATAAATCAGGCAGAAATCTTTTTATCATCTCTAATATTGCTTCAACCTTCCAGATAAAAATCCCGCCATTCCAGAAGTAATCGCCGCTATTAACAAATCTCCTTGCCCTCCTTATATCAGGTTTCTCCACAAATCTATTAACCCGAAATATCTTTGCCTTGCCGTTCTTTACAAACTCCTCTCCGGCATGTATATAACCATAGCCTGTTTCAGGATAAGAGGGTTTAATGCCAATTGTGATTAGACAATCCTTTTCAGAAGCTATCCGAGCCCCCAATGAGATTATCTCTCTGAATTTTTCCTCATTCTTTATGAGGTGGTCTGCAGGCATGACCACCATAACTCCTTCAGGGTCTTGCTTCTTTATATAAAGAGAGGCAAGCCCGATACAGGGGGCAGTATTTTTTCCAAATGGTTCATCAATTATATTTTGAGGATGAATTTCAGCAAGCTGTTCTTTTATCTTTTTTACCTGAGAATTGGCTGTAACAATAAAAATGTTTTTAGTCTTAATAATTGGCTTGATTCTGTGGATTGTCTTTTGGATGAGGGTTCTGTCACCTGTGAGGTTAAGCAATTGCTTTGGGGTCTTTGATTTGCTGAGGGGCCAGAATCTTGTCCCACTCCCCCCTGCCATTATTACTGCATAAATCATCTTTTTGTTCATTTATGGAAACTATAAAGAAGTGTCAGTGAATAGTGTCAGTGTCAGTTAAAAATACTGAGACTCACACTCACACTGACACTTTTAAGTTTTTGTTTCTTTACTTAAGCCCGGAATAGGAAGTTTTTTTAAGAGCATGAAACCACCAATAAGGAGGGCAATGAAAACAATGGTAAAGAGTTCAAAGTAGTTCTGTATGAAATGTTTTATCTCTGCCCCGAATAACATGATAAGCCCTGCAACAATAAAAAATCTCCCCCCTCTTCCGAGTATTGATACAAGCATAAATTTTTTAAAGTTTATATAAAATACACCTGCAGAAATAGTAAAAACTTTATATGGAATTGGTGTAAAGGCAGCTATTCCAATAGCCCATGCCTCATATCTCTCAAAATAGTTATGGACAAGCTGTATCTTCTCATGGGAGAAAAACTTCTCCAAAATCGGTCTTCCACCCTTTAGCCCTATGAGATAGCCAAAGGAACCACCTGATACAGAACCTACAGTGCTAACAGTTGCATAAAAGAGGGCTATCTGTGGACTTATTATTGAAAGTGCAATAAGAAGGACATCAGGCGGAATCGGAAAAAAGGATGACTCTGCAAAAGCGATTATAAAAAGGGCAATTGTCCCGTAATCTGTCTGTGCCCAATGAATAGTCCATTGAATTAAATCATGAATCATAATTTTTACATATTTGCATCTTTAATTATGGCATGTCAAGTGTTAATTGTGTTTACACCTGATTTTGCTGTATAATCTTCTATCATGAGTAATGATACGCAGGATAGATTCATAACACCGCAGAAGGAAGATGATGATATCAGTTTTGAAGCAACCCTCCGTCCAAGAACACTTGATGAATATATCGGTCAGGAAAAAATCAAAGAAAATTTAAAGGTCTTCATTCAGGCAACAAAAGAGAGAGCTGAGGCATTAGACCATGTCCTGTTTTACGGGCCGCCAGGATTAGGCAAGACTACTATGGCAAATATAATCGCCTCTGAGCTTGGAGTAAATATAAAGGGGACTTCAGGACCTGTCATTGAAAGGGCTGGCGACCTCGCTGCTATTCTCACTAATTTAAAAGAGCATGATGTCTTATTTATTGATGAGATACATAGACTCAATCATGTGGTTGAAGAAATTTTATATCCGGCAATGGAGGATTTTAAGCTTGATATTATGATTGGACAGGGGCCAAGCGCCCGTTCAATAAAACTTGACTTGCCAAAATTTACATTGGTCGGTGCAACTACAAGGGCTGGTCTGCTTACATCACCGCTGAGAGACAGATTTGGTGTAATTCACCGTCTTGATTACTATAAAGAGCAGGAGCTTCAGATTATAGTGGAGAGGTCTGCAAAGATATTAAATATCTCTATTGATTCAGACGGTTCACTGGAGATTGCCCACCGTTCAAGGGGGACACCGAGGATAGCAAACAGGCTCCTCCGCAGGGTCAGGGATTATGCACAGGTCAGGGCTAATGGAAACATCACAAAAAAAGTGGCGGATGAGGCATTAAAGATGCTTGAGGTGGATGAGCTTGGATTTGACAAGATGGATAGAAAACTCCTCCTTACAATTATAGAAAAGTTTAACGGAGGTCCAGTCGGCGTTGAAACACTATCAGCAGCAGTCAGTGAGGAGAAGGATACTATTGAGGATGTCTATGAGCCGTTTCTCATACAGGGAGGCTATATACACAGAACTCCAAGAGGGAGGGTCGCAACAAAAATCGCCTACGAACACTTTGGTATAAAGCCAAAGGATGATATACAAGAAAAATTGTTTTAAATTTGAAAGCAAATATCTTTAAGATTATTCCAAAAAAGTATTCCATGTTGCAAGAAACCAGTAAAATGGTTTATAGTATGTTTAATATGTAAAAATCTATTAAGGTTATTTGCCTTGATAGTTTTTCAGGAGAGTCTATGAAAAGGGTAATAGTTGTTTTAACAATTCTATTCATGAGCATTCTTGAAGGAGAGTCTTACTCAGAAATGGGTGTATTTAATAAAGAAGGGACTTTATCAATTGATTATACAATGCATCTTAAACAGCAAAAGAGTAACGAAGAGGTATGCATATATCTATCCACTTTACAGAAGGATAGAGAATGGAGAATAAAAACTTACGAAATAGTCAAAGGATTATGCAATGAACTTGTCAGTGAAGGATATACGAGGATACCATCAAGCTACCCTGTCCCTCCGAGGAGAGAATCGGCCGTCAATGTCATCCAAATGGAAGAGGGGATAAATGTAACAATCCATAAAGACGGATTCATGAAAGAGAAACTGTTTGATGAGGAAAGCAAAGAACAGATAGTTCTGGAAATACTCGTAGAGTTGTTCGGAGTAGATGTCTAACCTTTAATCAATTCATCTGAGCTTTACCAAAATCATCAATCTGAAAGCCCCTTGGCTTACCTATTAGAATGAAATAATGTAGCAAATAAGCCGTTCGTCAGTGGATTCATCACGGAACGGCTTATCTTTTTTGGAGTCCTTTGGAAGATGGGGATAGATATATTACAACACAAAAAGAGATATAATCCCTTTGGTCAGCACCTTAGAGAGGTATTTGGAGAGAAGGTCTTAAAGATTACTGTTGATGCTGGATTTAGCTGTCCTAACAGAGATGGTAAGGTGAGCAGGGGAGGATGCATCTATTGCAGTGAAGGGAGTCATTACCTTCCAGAACAGCAAAGAAATCTGACAGTTAGGGAACAATTATTATTGTCAATCTCTCGGATAAAAAATAAATTTAATATAGATAAATTTATTGCCTATTTTCAGGCATACTCAAATACCTACTCACCAATAAGCAATCTCAAAAAACTTTATAATGAGGCTTTAAATGTAGATGGGATTGTTGGGCTTTCAATCGGGACAAGACCTGATTGCCTCTCTAATAGGACACTTGACTTTCTTGAGGATTATTCAGAAAAGACCTATCTCTGGCTTGAGATTGGACTTCAATCAATTCACAACAGAACACTAAAACTTATAAACAGAGGGCATACATTTGAACAGTTTATGGATGCTGTTGAAAGGGCAAAGAATAGGGGTTTTAAGATATGCACCCATATTATCCTCGGACTTCCCGGAGAGTCATATAACGATATGATTGAAACAGCAAAGACAGTTGGAGAATCAGGTATAGATGGAATAAAACTTCATCACCTTCATGTCCTTAAAGGGACACCTTTAGAAAAAAATTATATCAATAAAGAATTTAATCTACTTGATGAAGACAGTTATGTAAATTTAGTGTGTGATTTTCTTGAATACCTCCCGCATGATATAATTATCCAAAGGCTGGTCGGTGACGCACCAAATGACAGACTGGTTGCCCCTCTCTGGTCATTAAGCAAATCAGATATAATCAGAGCTATAGACAAGGAGATGGAGAGGAGAGAGTCGTATCAAGGAATAAGATTTAAGTCAGTCTAAAAGCCTAAAAGTCTAAAAGTGGAAAAACTCTTAGACTCTTAGACTCTTAGACTTTTAAACTATTATGTTTGAACTTAATCCATTGGGAAAGATGTTGATATTTTTTGGTGCAATCCTCATCCTTATCGGAGGTGCTTTATTACTTGCAGGAAAAGTTCCGTGGATAGGAAGGCTTCCGGGCGATATATTTATTCAGAGAAAAAATTTCAGCTTCTACTTCCCAATTGCCACATCTATAATTATAAGCATCATATTGACACTAATTTTTTCCCTCCTTGGTAGAAGGTAAAAAATCATACTCCTTGATGTAATAGCTATTTATCAAGCCAGTATGCAATACCGGATATAATGAACAGTACAGCGAATAATAATAGGCCGAGATTGATTCTCCTATCCACCTTTTTCAAAGCTAATCCTACTCAAGATGCCCAGCCATCATGGCAATATTGCTCCTGTGCTTAATTCTATTTATGGCGGTGGATATCTACGACTAAAATCAGCGGCGTCGTTTTTTGCCGTCCGCTGGAGTGAGCTGTTAGTCTCTTTTTAAATTCCATAATTCCAACTACTTATTTTTCTCATAAGTATGTTGCTCCAATATCAAATCCTTCTTCAGAAGTCCCATAAAAACTTCCATTTGCAAATACGCATGGTTCATATCTCTCGTTGCTATAGGTGTAAAATGCTAAACTCCATTCTTCTTCATTCCCAAAATAGCGCAAGCGACAAAGATGCGTCGGCGACTTTGATAACCGTCTCAAATATTCTTCTCTTGTCTCCCCTATGATTTTTAATAGTGATTCGGATGGTTCATCAGGTTTTTTATATGCATCAATATAACATAATGAACCCTTAAATCGAATATCCAATCTTGTATATTGTCCTGCATAATTCTTCGCTGCATATTCTTCAATTCTCTTTTGTGTCCGTTTCTGGACATCTTTAGCTATTTTCATGCCTCCTGAATGCGGGTTTTTCATCCATACTTTTTTCATGTTCCACCTCTTAGTTTAACTTTAAATATTAATATTAAAGTGTGTAAGAATTATTATTATTTGATGCCTAACGCAAAGCTGACTGACGAGTGCCATGAATCACGTCAGCTTGCCCAAAAACTCTTTTGCAATCCTCAAACCACTCACAACCCAAAAAGTTGCCTGTGGCACTCGTACAAGTCCAGCGATTGGTTAGAGGTCAATTTTATTTCTTTAAAGCTCTTTTATTTCTTATGATGTCGACAATTACTATTAATAACAAAGCTAATACAATAAAAATAGGTACATATGGATAGTCCCTGCTAAAATTGTTAAACCACAAACTGATTGAGCCAGAAGCATTTGAGAATTTCCCTGTAACAAGTAAATAGCCCATTATCACTATTACTATTAATACAACGGCAGCAACTACCAAAGTTAATGATATTCCTATAAGTCCTAATAAAATGTTCCTCGACGTTTCGTTAGCAAGAACAATAACCAATAATAAAAATGCAATGATATAGAGCATGACTTCTTCCTAGTTCCTCTAACGGCAGAATTAAACGGCGCTGTTTTTTAGCATCCGCTTGAATGAATGGTTATAAAGTTTTTAATTTTATTGATTTTTGAAATTTATTTTACTGGTGCGTCATCACAATGCTTGGGTAGGATACTTCTCGGGGCTGATAACCCTTCACCGTTGTATCCGATCTGCTTTACCCACCGTACTAGCAGACGTTTTCCAACTCCGCAGGTAAAGTGATGACGCATTATTTTGTTTTATTATTTTGTTTCTACTTGTTTTATTGTTTTATAACATTTAATAGACGAATTTTCTAATTACCTATATTTCCTGTTAATATACATTTTTGTTATTTTATACCACCAGCAATATTTATTGTCAACTTGTATACTGAGTATCTTATTAGAGAGATATGTAATTGTTTAAATACGATATATAGAGTAAAATAATTAATAGTTTTACAGTTTCCTATATCTTAAAAAAGTATTTATGCCTTTAAAACCTATTTACTCAAAGTTCCTGAAGGGATTTCATATATATATTGTATTTTGTCTCTTTATTTTCTTTTCTGGTTTACTTGCCCTGAGTTCAGTCGAAGGAGCAGGGGCAAATCTTATTCGTGTCGCTATAAAGACATCTTCTAATCTTGAAATACAGGTAAAGGAAGGGGTAAGGATTATTGATAATACCAATAATCGCTCCTTTGCCACAAAAGTTCCTATTCAATTAAATGTAAAAATATCAAATCCGGGTATAGCTATTAATAATCGTGAGTTTGGCAGTAATTTAAAAATTAAGCCGCCGGCAAATTCTTTAATAAGGATAGATAAAAATGATTACAGGGGCAATATAGAGATACGAAAAGATGGTGGAGGCAACCTTTTAATTATTAATGAACTAAATGTAGAAGAGTATCTTAAAGGTGTCCTCAATGAGGAGATATCTGCCAAATGGCATCCTGAAGCCATAAAGGCACAGGCAGTAGTAGCAAGGACTTACGCACTCTATCAAAAAGAAAATAGAAAGGATAACCCCTACCACATGGAGGCTACAACAGCTGATCAGGTGTATGGTGGTGCAAGAAGGGAAGATGAGCGGACTAATAAGGCGGCGAAAGATACACAAGGAATCGTTCTGACTTACGAGGGAAAACTGGCAAAGGTATTCTATCACTCCATAAGCGGAGGCATTACAGAAGATGTTACGGATGTATGGGGCGGTGAAGGGAATAATTATCTTAAGAGCATAAAGTGTAATTTTGATAAAGATGCACCAAATTATCAGTGGGAGACAGAGATAGACACTATTGATTTAGAGATAATTCTGTCAAAAAATGGCATTACGGTAGATGGCATTCAGTCTATAGAACCTGTCTCTTTTACATCCTCTGGACGGGTAGCAGAACTTGAGATAAGACACAGAGATGGTACAGAAAAAATCAGTGGGGTGAATTTCAGAAAGATTATTGGTTACGAGACCATACGAAGCACACTGTTTAGAATCAAAGAGGGTGATGGCAGCTTCATATTTTATGGTAAAGGCTCAGGACATGGAGTTGGATTATGCCAGTGGGGTGCAAAGGGGATGGCAGAGAAGGGATACAGCTATATTGATATATTGAAGCATTATTATCCGGGGATTGAGATAAAGAGGATTAAATAACGAACAAAACTTAATAAACCACAGATAAACACAGATTTACACAGAAAAATACTAAAACATAAATATTTTTAAAAATCTGTGGCTAAACTTTCATAATTTCTATGAAGTTGTCTGACTTTGATTACAATTTACCAGAGGAATTGATAGCCCAGTATCCAGCGGATAGACGGGATGAGTCAAGGCTTTTGGTGCTGGATAGAAAAAGTGGAAAGATTGAACACACGGTTTTCAAGAATATTATAAATTATCTATCCCCTTCCGACCTTTTAGTCTTAAACGATACCCTTGTATTCCCTGCAAGATTGATTGGAAGAAAAAAAAAGACAGGCGGCAAGGTTGAGGTTTTTTTACTGAGAGAGATTTCTCAAAATAGATGGGAAATAATTCCGCATTCTGCATTCCGCAATCCAAATTCGGTGGATGTAGTATTTGGTGATGGCGAATTAGAATGTAGAATATTTGAAAGAGAGGCTATATTTGAATGTAATGGGGACATTTATAAAATGTTAGAAAAATATGGCAAAGTCCCACTTCCCCCCTATATAAAAAGAGAGGCAAATCCCTCTCTTGATTATGAGAGATACCAGACTGTCTATGCAGAAAATAGAGGTGCAGTAGCTGCTCCAACTGCAGGACTTCACTTTACGAAGGAATTACTGTCTAATATTGAAAAGAAGGGTGTAGAAACAGCAAAGGTTACACTCCATGTGGGCTACGGGACATTTAAGCCTGTAAAAGCAGAAAATATAAAGGAACATAAGATTGAACCTGAATATTATGAGATAAAGGAGTCGGAGGCAATAAAGATTAACAATGCAGTTAAATCAGGCAAACGGATAGTTGCAGTAGGGACGACTACCGTAAGGACATTGGAATCTTTCACTGGTGAAATTAATGCTCAAAACGGTTATACAAGTTTATTTATTTATAACGGCTTCAATTTCAGAGTAACGAAATCCCTCTTAACAAATTTTCATTTACCAAAATCAACTCTTTTGATGCTTGTATGTGCCTTTGCAGGGCGGGATATGATATTATATGCCTACGGTGAGGCAATAAAAAAAGGCTATAGATTTTACAGTTACGGCGATGCAATGTTGATTGTTTAAAAATTATGATTGAAATTTCTTTTTTAATTTTGGGGTTAATAGTTGGTGGAATAATTGCGTGGTTCTGGTCAAGGTCACAGACTAAGTCTGCACTTATAAATAAACTCACCGAGATTGAAGTCAAAGCCCGCGGCGCCGAGAATACAATTGCCGAGTTGAGAAATCAGCTGCAGGAGAGGATAGAGGAGATAAGAAAACTCTCTGAACAGCTTAATTCTGAGCAGACTGCAAAGGTTACAGCAGAAACGCGATTGGAGGAGACACAGAAGAATCTTGAAGAACAGAAAAGGTTATTGGATGAGGCGGCTCAGAAATTGAAAGATACATTCAATGCCCTTTCGTCAGATGCACTTAAGAGTAATAATCAGGCATTCTTAGATTTGGCAAGAAAGACAATGGAGAATTATATATCAGAGGCAAAGGGTGATTTGGGCAAGAGGCAGGAGGCAATTGACCTGATGATAAAGCCCCTTAAAGAGTCTCTTCAAAGATATGAAAATCAAATCAGGGAACTTGAAAGTTCAAGACAGGGTGCGTATGCAGGTTTAACAGTATATCTGAATGACCTGAAGGGGACGCAGGAGAGACTCCAGAAGGAAGCAACCGCACTTGTCTCAGCACTCAAAACCCCGCAGGTTAGAGGCAGATGGGGTGAGATTACATTGAGGCGGGTTGTTGAAGTTGCAGGGATGTCTAAGTATTGTGATTTTGTAGAACAGCCGAGTGTTGAAACTGAGGAGGGACGAAAGAGACCTGATTTGATTGTTAAACTGCCGGGTGATAGAACTGTCATAGTAGATGCAAAAGTCCCTTTAAAGGCATATATGGAGGCAGTTGAAACAAGTGAGGATGATAAGAAAAAAATACTCTTACTGCAACATACACAGGCAGTAAAAAACCATATGAAAGACTTAAGCTTAAAGGCTTATTGGAATCAGTTTAACCCAACACCTGAATTCGTGGTTCTCTTTTTGCCGGGCGAATCATTTTTCAGTGCGGCATTAGAGCATGACCGCAATCTTATTGAAGATGCAATTGCAAGCAGGGTTATCCTTGCAAGTCCAACAACACTTATTTCACTGCTAAGAACTGTAGCCTATGGCTGGCAGCAGCAGCAGGTGGCGGAGAATTCAAAACGTATCTGGGAGACAGGCAAAGAACTGTTTGATAGAATCTGTAAATTTGCAGAATATATCGGAGATATTGGAAAGGGTTTAAATACTGCTATAAAATCTTATAACTCTGCAATAGGCTCATGGGAAAGCAGGGTTATGCCAGGCATGAGGAAGCTAAAAGAGCTTGGCTCTTCGTCCCCTGAAAAAGAAGTGCCAGAGTTAGACCAAGTTGATACCAACATTAGAGAACTTCCCGATTTGAAGGAATAAAATCTATCCTTTTTTCCACCCAACAATAGCACTTACAGACTTTTCAGGTATCATGAAACATCTTTCACTCAAAGTAACACCAATAGATGGCGGATTTAAAACACTGAAAATTGCCTTTTGGTCTAATAAATTCCAGTCGCCGTAGCCGGGACTAAATCTCTTCACAGTTTCAAACCCCTCTTTTTCAGCCTCCTTTATTATTAATTGATTCACATAATTTGCCACCTCTTCCACTGCCGCTGAGCCTATACCATTCATTATATACGCCCTTGTCTGCTCCCCCTTATCAAAATAATCTTTTATTCTTTTTTCTAATTCTGCACCTATAGTGCAAACAAATAGAGACGCCCTTGAACATCCTGACAAATGCTTTGCAAGATATTTAGTTTTAAAGGTGAGAGCATTGCAATCAGTTATAATTGTATCTTCTGTTACAGATGTCAGGTTGAAATGTATAAAATCTGCTTTAGGATGAATAAGCCCCTGAGCTTTTTCAATCTCCTCCTTAATCATCTTCTCCATTGGAGGTGTAAGAATTGTTGAAACCTGTTTAAATCCTAATTCCTTCAGAACTTCTTTAAAATTAATTGTAATTTTTATGTTTTCTATGATCATTTGATTATTTAAAGTTCATTAATTTTTATCTTTCATCTGTAAATCTTGAAATCTACAAATTCTTTTACCTTTAAAAAATCTTTTGCATTGTTTGTAACCAAAACCGCTCCAATTCTCCTTGCAGAAAGGGCAATCAAGACATCATTGGTAACTTTTGATAAAAACCTATCTTCAAATCCGTATTTATTGCCAAGCTTTGCAATAACCTTACCTGCTTTTTGCCAGTCAGACGCCTCTGGAGTTACAAGTCGTCCAAAACTTTTAAAGGTATCATACATTCTGTCTAATAATTTCATAGATATTTTATCAAAGGCTCCTGCATAGAGTTCTTCAATAACAACTGTACTCATATATAGTATCGGTTTTTCAATATTTGGCTCTGCTGTAGGATAGGCAATACCTTTGTTGATGAAGGGAATGTATATTGAGGTATCAAAAATAACCTTAACTGGAAACCCTATTATAGACATCCTTAATATCCCCTTTACCTTTTATTGCGATAAGCATTTTCTCTATTCTGGTATTTGCTATTATGATATCTAATGCCTTATTTATAGCCTCTGTATCTGTCCTTGCTTTTGTGATTTTTTTAACAGTTTCAACCTTAGCCGGGTCAAGAATGAATTGTTTTCTAACCTTTAATGCGGTTTTCATATTTATCACCTCCATGTGTATTTTAATGCATTATATACACATTGTCAACAGTTTGTTACTTATTACCTAATTTGGATTTAACGGTATCAATGAGAAATCTCATTTCCTCACATTTTATTAAGATTGTCATGCCAAAATATACAATGAGTCCTGTTAAAATTGTAAATGAGAACCATATCAATCTTCCCACTCCATGATTGACAACTGATGGCTGATTGCTGATGGCTAAGTAACATATTCCACCCATTACAGCAGAGGATAAACTAATTTTAATAACTGAATTTTTTACACTATACCAGTTAATCCTCCTGATACTATCTGGCAGATAGTAAATCAAGAGAGATAGATTAAGTATTGCAGATAGGGATGTGGCAAGGGCAATACCTGCGTGTTTTAGCGGGTGCATGAGGATTAGATTAAATACCACATTAGCTACCATTGATATAACAGCAATTCTCACAGGTGTCTTTGTATCCTGAACAGAGTAATATGCAGGTGCAATAACTTTTATGCCTGAATATGCCCAAAGCCCTATGGAAAAGGCAATCAGAGCCTGAGATGTATTTATTGCCGCATGATGTGCAAATTCACCCCTTTCAAACAGGAGGGACACAATCGGCAGACTCAATACGATCTGGGCTGTCATAGCAGGTATTGCAATAAAAAATGTGAACCTGAGACCAAAGGAAATAGTATCCCTTATTCCTTCCATGTCCTTTTTTGCAGCATAAGATGAAAGGGTTGGCAAAATTGCTGTCCCGATGGCTGTCCCAAATACACCGAGTGGAAGCTGCATTACCCTGTCCGCATAATAGAGATAGGATATACTCCCTTCTGTTAAGAGGGAGGCTATAAGGGTGTCCACGAATATATTGAATTGTGTTACTGCAAGACCGATAACAGAAGGAGCCATCAGAAGGACGACCTTTTTGACTCCGGGATGACTGAAGGAGAAATCAGGTGTAAATTTTAACCCGCTTTTTAGCAGCGGCGGTATATGAAAGATAAATTGCAGCAGCCCTCCGATTATCACACCAATTGCAAGACCTGATACAGGTATTTTGAGATAAGGGCATATAAAAAATGCCGCACCTATCAGAGCAAGGTTTAATAAAACAGGCGACATTGCAGGAACAGTGAAGTGTCTTAGAGAATTCAATATACCCATTGATAAAGCGGTAAGAGAAATCAAAAATATATAAGGGAAGGTGATTCTTGTCAGATAGACAGCCAAATTAAATTTATGAAGCTCATGGTAAAAACCGGGGGCAAGGACTGTAATAATCGCAGGCATGAAGATTATTCCAAGGATAGTAATTATAAAGAGAAGGACAAGAAGTGTGGAAAAAACTGCACTTGCAAACCTCCATGCATCTTCCTTTGATTTCACTGTGAAGTATTCGGTAAAGAGGGGTATAAATGCAGCAGAGAGGGCACCCTCTCCAAGCAATCTCCTTAATAGATTTGGTATTTTAAAGGCAACAAAGAAGGCATCTGTAGCAAAACCAGCACCAAAGATTTTTGCAATCACCATATCCCTGATAAAACCAAAGATACGGCTTAAAAATGTCCCGCTGCTAATAATACCTGTTGCTTTGAGGAGTCTTTTGTTTTCAGACATAAGTTAACTTATAATTATTAGCCACAGACTTTCACTGACCAAAACAAACCACTGCCTTTTACAGACAAAAACATTTATATTTTAATTCTGTGTAAATCCGTGGCAATTAACTAATTTGTGTAAGGTTGGATTTTATCTTAAAATACAGTAGAATACAAATATGTTAAACAAGGAAGCCCTTGAAAAAATATATAGCCATGCAATTCAGGAGTATCCTGATGAGTGCTGTGGGATTGTTACTGGAGACGGGATGGGGATTACTATTGTCCACAAATGCACCAATATCCAGAATGAACTGCATGAGAAAGACCCTGAGCGATATGTGAGAGATGCAAGGACTGCATATCACATAGACCCAAAGGAGATGCTAAATATTTTTAAGGATGCAGAGAAGAAGGGGCTAAAGGTGATTGCATTTTATCACTCCCACCCCGACCACGCTGCATATTTTTCACAAGAGGATGTGGATTTGGCAATGTTTGGGGATGAGCCTTCGTATCCGGATGCTGAATATATTGTAGTCTCCCTTTCCAACGGCAAAGCAGATGAAGCGGCTTCATTCAAATGGGATGAAGCTAAAAAGTGTTTTCATAAGAGGCTGATAATTTAATTTGAATTGATTATCTTTCTTAGCTCATCACCCTCGATTACCTCTTTTTCAAGGAGGAGTTTTGCGAGTGCATCAAGCTTATTCCTCTTCTTCGCAATAATCTCTTTAACCCTCGTATATGTCTCTGTTATTATCTTCTTTACCTCTTCATCAATTATCTTTGCAGTCTCTTCGCTAAATTCTGATTTTGGCATCCCGCCTATCTCAAGGAAAAGAGACCTTCTCTCCCTTTCAAATGTCATTGGACCAAGCCTCTCGCTCATACCATATTCCTTTACCATGCTCCTCGCTATATCTGTAGCCCTCTCCAAATCATTCTGTGCCCCTGTGGATATCTCGTTAAATATAGTCTCCTCAGCTACCCTCCCTCCAAGGAAGACGGCAAGCCTGTCCAGCAGTTCTGACCTTGTCATGAGATACCTGTCCTCTGTGGGCAATTGCATTGTATAACCGAGGGCTGAGATCCCTCTTGGTATAATTGATATCCTGTGCACCTTATCCGCATGGGGGACTGATTCCGCAACCAGTGCATGCCCTGATTCATGATACGCAATTATCTCCTGCTCCTTCTTGCTCATCACCTTCCTCTTCTTTTCCAATCCAGCTATAGACCTATTTATCGCCTCTTCAAAATCATTCATCTCAACAGATTTCTTATTCCTGCGTGCTGCAAGGAGTGCTGCCTCATTCACTACATTGGCAAGGTCAGCCCCTGCAAACCCCGGCGTCCTCGCTGCAAGAATCCTTAAATCTATCCCCTCTGATAGTTTTACCCCTTTTGTATGAACCTTCAGTATATCCTCTCTCCCGTTTATATCAGGCCTATCTACTAATATCTGTCTGTCAAATCTCCCCGGTCTCAAAAGAGCTATATCAAGTATCTCAGGCCTATTGGTCGCTGCCATGATGATTACACCCTTCTGTGTATCAAAACCATCCATCTCTGCCAATAGCTGATTCAGCGTATTCTCTCTCTCTTCATGACCGCCGCCGATGGGTGCCGCTATCCTTGCCTTACCAAGGGCATCAAGCTCATCTATAAAGATAATACATGGTGCCTTTTCCTGTGCCTGTGTAAAGAGGTCTCTGACACGGGATGCACCTACACCTACAAACATCTCTACAAACGCAGAGCCGCTAATTGCAAAAAATGGAACCTTCGCCTCCCCTGCTACTGCCTTTGCAAGAAGCGTTTTGCCTGTTCCAGGAGGACCTACAAGTAAAATCCCTTTTGGAATCTTCCCGCCTAATTCCAGATATTTCTGGGGGGTATTTAGAAAATCTATTACCTCCTTTAACTCCTCCTTTGCCTCATCACACCCTGCTACATCGTTAAATGTAACACCTGTATCTTTGTCTATATATATCTTCGCCTTGCTCTTTCCGATAGCCATTATCCCTGACTCAGGGCTCATCCTCTTCAATGCTATCATCCATATAAAAATGATGATTCCCATGGGGAGAACCCATGCGAGAAGAAAATCCCTCAGCCATGACTCATCAAACTTTCCGGAAAACTTCACATTATGCGCCTCAAGCTCCTCCACCAATTTAGGGTCATCCACCCTCACTGTAGTTATCTCCACCCCTTGCTTTAACTTCTCATCCTCCTTCTTTAAAAGACCTCTTATAATCTTATCTCCTAATGCTACCTCTTCAATCTTATCTCCCCTTAGGAGATTTTTAAATTCACTGTAGGGAATCTGTTTCGGTGCAGGAGGGGCGAAGAAAAATACATTTATAGCCCACATAATAAAGAAGGCAGCAACGAGATACCATATAGAAAAATGAATTTTATCTTTCATGGCTAAATAATATTATTTTGGTGCGAGAGGGGGGAGTTGAACCCCCACGGTGTTACCCACTGGATCCTAAGTCCAGCGCGTCTGCCAGTTCCGCCACTCTCGCTTATTGATTTTAAAGGATTTTTTGAGATTAGTTAAACATTGACTGCCTCTAATGTAGCAAAATTGTAGCACGAATCGAGGATTTCAGGGTAATGATGAGAGTATCTCATTGTCATGATTATGCTCTTATGTCCGAGAAGTTCTTTAACCTTATAAAGGTCAACACCGTTTTGAACAAGTTTTGTAGCAAAAGTGTGCCTCAGGTCATGAAAAGTGAAATTCTCTAACTCTGCCCTTTCTACAGCCTTTCCGTAAGCTTCTCTTAAACTTCTTACCGAGATAGGAAATACCCTGCCAGAGATATCCCTTACCTTCTGATCCTTAAGCATGGCATAAAGAGTTTTTGACATCGGCGTTGTTCTTTTCTCACCATTCTTTGACTTCACTACCGTTACAGTCTTTCTCGTAAAATCGACATCAGCCCATTTCAGGCTTAAAATCTCACCCCTTCTCATTCCGGTATGCAGAGCGAATAGAAGCAATGGCCTAAGCCACAACGGATTTGTAGCTTTCTGCAAAAGCCTTATTTCTTCTTCAGGAGTCAACCATCTTTCGCGTGCATTCTTATTTCCGACAGAGAATGACAGATCAGCCACAGGATTATCCCTAACCCATTTCCATTCTCTGCGTGCAATATTAAACATCCGCCTAAAGAGTGATAACTCTTGATAAACAGTTGAAGGTTTCACAGTTTTGAGTCGTTCATCCATGTAGTCAGAAACAATCTCAGTAGTAACTTCAGCAAGTGTTAAATGTCCGAATGCAGGCAATAATTTTTTGATTGTTTGCCCATCTCTCAACTTCTCGTACTTGTTCATGTACTTTTCGACCATTTCCTTAACCGTAATCTGCCTTGCCTTGACTGTCTCAAAATATCTGCCTTCAATTATCTCAGTCAGAACCTTTGCATAAAGTTTCTCTGCCAGTTTCCTGTTGGGTGTTTTAAAAGACTGTTGAATCCTCTTACCCTGATGCTTTATGCTAAACCAGAAAATTTTACCTCTGAGGTATAGCCCCATTTATCCTCCCTCCCTTCCGGGGCCTCTGGTCTGGATGAAAGGATTATAGCATAATTCAGCCTTTTTTTTACAAGACTTAATCCAGATGATAATATCCTCAAGATCAAATCTAAGAGCGCCATTCAGCTTTATACATGGTATTTGTCCTAACTCCGCCCATTGATAGACTGTGGAGGGCTTTACATTAAGCATTGAGGCTATTTCCTTGACACTAAGTAGTTTCATGCTTAAAAAGGCTCCTCTGTCTTGCTATCATTCAAGCAGGGCATTTCACTAACAGGCACTTGGTAATATTTGTTTTCCTTATTCATATCAAGTGAGAAATCACCGGGGAAGCCTTTATTAAGAATCGCAAAATATTGCACCAACTGTCTTTTTATCGGTTATACATATGTCATTGTTTTTACTTGTTATTTGTTGAGTTTGCATTATTTACCTTTAAAATCTGTTCATTTGTTTATTAGTATCAAGTCCTAAGGGATAACATGGAAAGGAGAGGGGAAAAAAGGCTTCGCTATCCGTAACGCTTCGCCTTTTTCCCCTCCAGGTAATTATATGATTACTCATTTTTAACATGTAATGTAACCTCAATTTTTTTAAAAATACACTATAATAAAAAAGCCGAGAATCCACGAAATAAATTCGTAGAATCTCGGCTTCTCTGTCTAAGTAGACTTCTCTGCCTTTAACTGCTAAATCTTACTGCCCTATGATGCGCAAGCCTTCTTATTAAAATCTATTTTATAAAACGGCGATATTAACCACTGCTTACACTCACGGCATTTATACTGTACCTTTCCAGTATTTGGATCAATTCTCTCTATTCTCGTTTTAATTAATATGTTACCGTCCTCTATAGAAACTACTGGTGCACGGCAATTACCACACCTGCCATCAGTTAGAATTGTATAAATATTTTTATTTGACTCTACTGTTATCATCTTGTCCCTTTGCCTATATCGTTAAGAAGTGTTTTTTCTGTTTTGTCCAGTTCTTTCTTTATAGCTACAAAAGAATCCTTTGCAAATGCCATTGAAGTAAAGTAAAAAACAAACGATTCTATTATCTTCTTGATCTCAGACATGATATGCGCCTGTTCTTCTTTATTACTGCTCTTAAGCTTGTTGAGATTTTCTGCCAGTTTCTCGCCTGTTGAAAGAAAATGTCCAATAGCCATCATTTTTACTTCATCATCTACAGAATCAAGATTAATAATTGTCCTCTGCAAAATATGAGGAATTGAACCAAGTAAAAGAACCGGATGAACTTTGGGATTATTATTTAACGGATGGAGAATATCCGAGACGATCTCAGGAATAAATTGTTCAAACTCTTTAGTTATCTTAGATTTTTCAGCTTCTTTCCAAAAATCAGGGCGTTCTTCTTTCGCTCTCTCTACAAGGTTTTGTATATGTTTCTTTGTGTTCTTAAAATTATCCTCTGAATGTGATTCGATATATTCAGAAAGAGACATGCCCTTTCTCTTTGATTCTCGCTGTAGGAATTTCTTAAATTCCTTGCTTACTCTAATGCCTATAAATTCGTCTTTTGCCATTTGTTCTCCATTAGTTTAACTTGTTATACAAATGATAAACAATAAAGAAAGTTTTGTCAAGGAAAATTTTCAAGAATATCAAAATATCCAAAAAGCCATCAAAATTCCCGCCAGTCGCAGAACTAAAACATAGTTATATATTTATTGTCATAAATCCCTGTAAAAGACTTAACTGGTTAAATAGGATATATCCGGATAATGAAGGAATTTAACAGTTAAGACATTTGCAGGGATGTTAAAGGAAACTATGATTTAGTTCTTTCGCTTCCTGGCGGGAATTTTGAGTTTTAACGACAAGCTCACTTGCGCTTCTGGCGTGCGCCTTGCGGCCCTTTGCAAGGCACATGACAGAAAAGGGTCAATGTGGAGCGGCTTGTTAGCTGGTGGTTTTCTTTATTCTTTCCTGCCACTTTTTCGGGTCTCTCTTTAAGTGCATTATTGCAGTAACAAGGATAAAGTCTTGCCGGGCTTGATACAAAACTCCGTAAGGGAATCTATTGGTAATACATCGTCTGGAACGGCTGGATATAAGGGGCCATGCGTCAGGAAAAGATTTAATGCGGTCAAATGTGTTATTAACCTCTGCTGCGAACTCGTAGCCAAGTCCGGGACACTGCTCATTATAGTAGTCTACAGCCTCTGCGAATTCTTGCTCGGCGCAGGAGATAACACGAATTTTCATCGTTTGTTTATCCGCTCTAATACGGCGTCAGCAGAATCTGCCTCAAGCTGACCAGCATCGAATGCATCTATTCTCGATTCCGATTCAGCGGCCCAAAGAGCGTCAATCCTGTCACCATGGCTTTTATCAAAGCTATGAAAAAGTTCGTCTATTAGTTCAGCTCGTTCCACCGGTTTAAGTCGAAGGGCTTCTTTAAGAATTGTTTGAGTTGCACTTGTCATATAAGGTCAGACCTCCATATCCTATTGAAATACCAGCTAACCAAAGCATATCAGTTCGTTAGGAAAGAGTCAAATCTCATGGAATCTGGTCAACGGGGCAGCCAGCAAGCAACTGACCAAAGCCGCAGCCAATAACGTTGTTTTAATCCTGATTGTTATGACTGAAAAGACCTATAATTCCATTTCTAATTCATAAGTGAATTAATAATCCACGGCCAAGCAACAATAGACTTCACTCGTTCGCTATCCAGCTCCATTTCCCGTAACGATGATGATAAATGGTTTTCAAGAGCATCAATGCTATCAAAAACTCGATTGTTAAATGATTTTTCCCGTAGTTCGTCCCATAGGTGTTCTACTGGATTCAATTCCGGAGCGTATGGCGGCAAAAGAATAAGGCGCATATTCTCTGGAACTATAAGTGATTGCGATTTATGCCATCCAGCCCCATCGATTACCATTACGATTCTTTCTTCAGGATGCCTTGATGATACCTCGTCAATAAACAACTGCATGCATGTAGTGTTGACATGAGGCAGAATAAGCGTCTCAAGACCACCATCGGAAACTGAAACAGCCGCATATGCATATGTGTATTCCTGTGTCACCATTGCATAACATAAGGGACGGAACGGTTTCGGACACCAGCAGTGGCGTATGTCTGAAATACGACCAAAACGAGCTTCGTCCTGAAACATCAGTTTGATTGGTGCTTTCCCAGGCCACTGGCTCTCGATTTTCGCGAGGAGTTCTGGGAGTTTTTTTTCCACTCCGCCTGTGCATTCGCATCAGACTTGGGATGGTGCTTGTCGGGGGCAAGTTTTCGCCAGTCATGACGATGCAGGAGATTATAAACTGACGCCAGTGCCGTTTCCCGCCCCAATTGCTTGTCCAATGCCTGCTTGATCTCGCTTACAATCAGAATTCCACCATTCTTTGCTTTGTTAATAAAGGGAGAGAGAAAATCCTTCTCTTCCTCAATGGTCATATTTTCATGACGACGGCCGCCATGTGGCGGCCTTTCAGCACATTCACCGCCGGAACGAATAAACTTGGTTCTCAAACTACAGGCCCAACCCTTTGACACACCGATCATTGTTGCCGTTCGTTCCATGGAACAGCCAAACTCCAAGGGAAAAACAACAGCCTGTGCCTGTCTTAACTCGCTAACAGTACGGGCTTTTGCCAAACATTCCCTTGCTTTTTCAAGCAACTTTTTGCCACTTGCGATTCGTGCCATAGTCTCACCTCCAATGGGATGAGACCATTATTGCATATTTGATTTAGAAATGGAATTACTTGGCATTATGCCAGCACCATT
>Ga0209324_10000478_pt1 | contig 28015 bp, 22 predicted proteins | sample Rifsed19ft3_FD_184015 | JGI IMG/M metagenome (GOLD analysis project Ga0209324, IMG submission 184015) | Soil microbial communities from Rifle, Colorado, USA - sediment 19ft 3 (version 2) | ecosystem: Environmental > Terrestrial > Deep subsurface > Rock core/Sediment | place: Rifle, Colorado...
AACCGGCGTGCCTCCTTAATCTCAAACCATTTAGTCGGATCAAAGTCGCTGACCTCGCCTCCAAAGCGTACTTCATGAGCAGAGGTATCAAAAGAAGTAATGGGCTTTATGCCGCTTTTCCCTTCACAGAGCGCCGACCAGATTTGTTTTTTCTCAAGCCCAAGAGGTGTAACGGCGCCAACACCGGTAATAACGACTCTTCGTCGTTCCTGCATTTTATTTGTGTTCCTCTATGTATTTAATGGCGTCTCCCACCGTACGGATCTTTTCTGCTTCTTCATCCGGGATGTTCATATCAAAGGCGTCTTCAAATTCCATAATCAGTTCTACGGTATCCAAAGAATCCGCTCCCAGATCATTAATAAAGGACGTTTCTTTGGTAATTTGTTCGGCTTTTACACCCATTTGCTTGGTAATAATCTCTTTGACCTTCTCTTCGGTTGCTGACACTGTTTTACCTCCTTATTATAAAATTAAATTGTATAGGAATTTTCATTTTATTCATGCGGGTTTCATGGTGGTATAAAATCCCCCTTAGAAAAGGGAACAACCCCCCCTAAATCCCCCTTTGTTAAGGGGGATTAACTTGGTTTTCCTATATTTTTAAATGCCTCTACCGTGTCAATATTTTTGATTTCCTGAGTAGAGTCAATCCTTTTCATAAGGCCCGATAGAGATTTTCCGGGGCCTATTTCATAAAATTGATTAAATCCGTCACGGATCAGCATGGAGACTGATTGGTGCCACCGTACCGGACTATTGAGTTGTTTTGCCAAAGAGATTTTTATCTCCTCAGGTTCCCGTACGTATTGTGCATGGATATTTGCCACAACGGGAATATTCGGTTTAGAAATCGGCGTCAACTCGAGTTCCCTTGAAAGTTTGCTGCTTGCAGGGCTCATTAAATCAGAATGGAACGCCCCATCTACCTTTAAAGGAACAACCATCCTTGCCCCTCGTTCTTTAGCAAGAATAGACGCTTTTTCCAGGAGCGTTTTTTCGCCGGAGATAACCACCTGTCCCGGACTATTATAATTCGCGGTACAAATAATTCCTAGTGATTTCATCTCATTGCAGATTTGTTCTACTTTTTCATCCTCTAGTCCAATAACAGAAACCATTCCCCCCGGATTCGCATTACATGCCTCTTGCATAAACAAGCCGCGCTTGTATACCAGCCGCACGCCATCCGTAAAGGTCATAGAACCAGCGGCTACGTGAGCTGTGTATTCTCCCAGACTAAGCCCGCAGGCAGCACGACACGTCTCGATTTGCATTGAAGAATTTTTCTTTAAGACTTCCAGTATGGCAATGCTGGTTACCAATATAGCAGGCTGACAAATGGAAGTCTTGTTTAGTTCCTCCTGTTTTCCTTGAAAGCATAGTGACGCTAAATCAAAACCCAGGGTTTCGTTGGCTTTGTTGAAGACTTCCCGCGCCTCTGTGAACTGTTCATAAAAATCCTTGCCCATTCCCGTATATTGAGCACCCTGGCCGGGGAAAAGAAGAGCGGTCTTTCTCGTGTCCTCTACCATCTAATAAGCGAAGATCCCCACGTCAATCCTCCCCCAAATGCTACCAGCATAACAATATTTCCTTTGCGGAGACGTCCGTCCTTTCTGGCTTCGTCAATGGCTATGGGAACGGAGGCAGAAGATGTGTTTCCGTATTTATCAATGTTTACAAACGCCTTTTCCATCGGCAACCCAAGCTTTTCCATGGTTGCTTCGATAATCCTTAGGTTGCTCTGGTGTGGAATAATTAAGTCGATATCGTCAAGGGTGAGTCCGTTTTCCTTCGTTGTTTCCAGGATTAAATTGGTAATATTATTAATCGCCAGTTTGAATACTTCTTTGCCTTTAAATTGAATATAATGCAGCCGTTGTTGAATTGACTCCAAAGACGCAGGGTTTCTTGCCCCGCCGCCCGGCATGATAAGTACATCTGCCTCTGATCCATCTGCGGCTAAGCTTGAGGAAAGAATTTCATGTTTTACAGGGTTTCTTTGTATGATGACTGCGCCAGCGCCATCTCCGAATAGTACGCAGGTTGCACGATCGGTGTAGTCGGTAATTTTCGATAAACATTCAGCGCCTACCACCAAAACGGTCTTCATTGCTCCTGAATTTATAAAGTTTTGTCCAATAGACATGGCATAAATAAATCCGGCACATGCCGCAAGGATATCAAAGGCGCATGCGCGGGTTGCCCCTATTTTTTGTTGTATGTAGCACGAAGTCGAAGGGAAGATATGGTCAGGCGTAATCGTAGAGGTAATAATCATGTCTAAATCTTTGGGAGAAACGCCGGCATCTTCCATCGCCCTGAGTGATGCCTGGGTGGCAAGGTCTGACGTTGTAACGCCATTCTCGACGATACGGCGTTCTTTAATGCCCGTTCGCTGGATAATCCAATCGTTACTGGTATCAACCATCTTTTCTAAGTCGTAGTTTGTTAAAACCTTGTTTGGAAGGTATGACCCTATACCTGTAATTGATGCCCTTTGATTTTGTCGCATGTGTAATTAGTTCGTTGACCAGAGGAGATTGATAGGCGGCTAATCGGTTACATAACAGTTGCCGAGAGTGCATTGGTTTTTCCCAATTCGGAGACAATGTGCTCATTCACATTGTTTTTTGATAACTGCAATGCAACTCGTATGGCATTTTGTATGGCCTTGGAATCAGACCTGCCATGGCATATAATACAAATACCATTGACGCCCAACAAAGGAACGCCGCCATATTCACTAAAATCCATTTTAGCCCTTAATGCCTCAAAGGTTGGTTTACATAACCATAAACCCAGTTTCGTCCAGAAACTCTTCATTGCACCAGCTTTAACTGTTGATAAAAGGTTCATGGCAAGCCCTTCTGTAAATTTCAACAAGACATTTCCCACGAACCCTTCACAAACAACGATGTCAGCTTTGCTATCAAATATTTCACGGCCTTCTACATTTCCCACAAAGTTTAAACTTGAACTGGAAAGGAGCGCGAAAGTTTCTTTCACAAGATCATTTCCCTTTGCGTCCTCTTCGCCGATGTTCAGAAGACCAACTCTTGGATTTTCTATGCCAAACATATATTTACTGAGTACCGTTGCCATAACACCGTATTGGAAGAGGTGTTCGGGTTTGCAGGCAATGTTTGCTCCGACATCAATAATCAAACATATTCCGTGTCGGGTGGGAATAGCAACGGCAATACCGGGACGCCGTACCCCTTTCAGGGTTCGTAAATGCAATGTTGACGCAGCTACCGCAGCGCCTGTGTGACCTGCGCTAACCACGGCCACAGCATTTCCTTTTGCCACCAGCTCAACACTGCGTGTGATTGACGAATTGATTTTTTGTCGTATAGAGTAGGTTGCAGGGTCATCCATCCCAACCACTTGAGGTGCATGATAAATCGTAATGTTCTTCGGGGGATTCCCGTGAGAGTTAAGTTCGCCTTGTATTGCTTTTTCATCACCGACCAACACAATTTCGTCGTCTTGAAACTGTTGTGCTGCCAGAACCGACCCCTTTACGATTTCGTGCGGAGCTTTATCTCCACCCATTGCGTCTACCGCAACTCTCATAAACTCACCTTTCAACAGTAATAACCTGTTTACCTCGGTAATAGCCACAGTTGTGGCAAACAGTGTGGGGTTGATTTACCTGTTTGCAATGTGAACAAATATACAGTTTTGAGCGTACGCCGGCCCCTTTCCCAATGTTTTCGGCAAGTGGAATAACAGGAGGAGTAAGCTTGTCGTGGGTGCGTCTTTTACGAGTTCTTGAATTTGAAAACCTTCTCTTTGGATTAGGCATGCATCACCTCGATAAAAAGTTCATAAAAAAAAAGAAGCACAGGGAAGACAAAGAAAGAAGGATACATTTATGATATACTTCCCAGTACTTCATCGTAAGATATTTTATAATATGTTACTTTCAAACTAAAAATTCTATATACCGATGCCATTATTGTCAAGCAAAAACTCAAGAGCCTGATGTGCTAAGACGATGTCACCATTGTTCTTTTGAATGGTTCGCCACCTATCTTTTAAAAATAAATCAGCTACTTCCCTGTAATATCTTATTGCTTAACAATTCAGCGGCAAAACAGAGCGCCTCATCCAATTTGTCTGCCCATTGACCTCCGGCCTGTGCCATATCGGGTCTGCCGCCCCCACCCCCACCAACAATCTTTGCAACTTCTTTGGAGATATTCCCTGCATGCAATCCGCGCTTAACCAGATTAGGAGTCAGGGCGGCGACTATCGTTACTCGTCCGTTTTGTGACGTTCCCAAAACTATGGCGAGTTCTTCGCCTGATTTCATTAACATGTCTATCGTTTTTCTCAAATCGTCTGCGGTTGCATCGTCTAATTTTTTGGTAATAATCTTTACATTCGAAACTACTTTGGCGCTTTCAATGAAGGAACCAATCTTACCACTTAATTCCTTTTGTTTTGCCTTGTGGATTTCTTTTTGTAAATTTTTTAGTTCATTTAGAATTTCCTGGGTTTTTGTAATCAGTTTGTCCTCGTGCGTATTCAGGGTGTTACACACCTCCTGGATAATCATTTCTTTTTCTCTGCTTCTGTTTAATACCGCTATGCCTGTAATAGCTTCAATACGCCTGATTCCTGCTGCAACAGAGGATTCAGAAATAATCCTCAATAATCCAACTTCTCCGGCATTATTTATGTGTGTTCCACCGCACAGTTCCTTGCTGAAATCGCCCAAAGTAACCACACGGACGGTTTCTCCATATTTTTCACCAAACAGGGCCAAGGCACCGGTATTCTTTGCCTCCTGGAGGGTCGATTCCTTTGCGCACACAGGCGCATTTTCCAGAATTTTTTCGTTGACCAAATCCTCAATGCGAGTTAGTTCCTCTTTTGTTAAACTGGAGAAATGGTGAAAATCGAAACGCAAACGATCGGGTGAAACCAGTGAACCTGCCTGTTCGGCATGTTGGCCGATTACCCTTCGCAAGGCATAATGGAGAATGTGGGTAGCTGAATGGTTCCTCCGAATAGCGTTCCTTCGCTGGACGTTAACCTTCGCATGAACTACATTTCCCTTCTTCAGCTCTCCTTTTACTACCTTTCCAATATGCAGGATAAAATCATCATTCTTCTTAGTGTCGGCAATCTGAACGTGGATTCCATCTGCTTCCAGAATACCCGTATCACCAATCTGTCCACCTGATTCACCGTAAAAGGCTGTTTGGTCTAAGACCACAGTAACTTCACTGCCGGCTGAAGCCACGTCCACAAGTTGATCCCCCTGGATAATGGCGATTACCCTTCCTTCGGATACGCATTTCTCATAACCAAGAAATTTTGTGCCCTTTGAATTATCCTTGATCCTGCTGAGAGTGCCTGTGTCGAAAACCTGCCCTGTCATTTGAGAGGTTGTTCTTGCTAGTAACCGCTGCTTTTGGAGTTCTTCTTCAAAGCCATTCTTATCAACCGTAAATCCTTTTTCATTGAGGATAGATTCCGTCATTTCTAATGGGAAACCGTACGTATCATATAATTTAAAAGCCTCACGGCCAGGGAGCGCCTTGTGTTTGTTTTTTTGTAAAGTTTCCATGAGTTCTTCTAAAATGCGAGTTCCCTGTTCCAGGGTTTCATGAAACTTCTCTTCTTCACTTTTTACAATCCGTGCAATATTTTCCCTGCGCTTTTTGATATCGGGATACTGTTCTTGCATTATCTCGCTTACAATCGGCACCAATTTGTACAAAAAACAGTCTTTTATGCCTAGCTGTGTGCCATCCCGTATGGCGCGCCTTAATAACCGCCTTTCTACATATCCACGCCCCTCGTTGCCGGGCAGTACTCCGTCTGAAATACAAAACACACAGGCCTTCACATGGTCTGCAATACGGCGCATAAGCACGGCATGTGCTAATTGTCCATTATATTTTACTTTTGTGATTTCTTCCAGGCACTTAATAATAGGGCTGAAGATGTCAATGTCAAAGTTGGTTTGTACGCCTTGCATGACGCGTGCCATTCTTTCCAATCCCATGCCCGTATCAACATTTTTGTGTGGTAACAGTTCCAGCTTGCCTCCTTCTTTGCGGTAGTATTGTGTAAACACCAGATTCCATATCTCCACAAATCGGTCGCAATCACAGGCAGGTTCGCATTCTTTTCGTCCACAACCAACTTTCTCTCCCTGATCGAAAAATATCTCTGAACATGGGCCACAGGGACCGTTGGGACCTTGTGTCGGCGCATTCGAAGGCCAAAAATTATCCTTTTCGCCGTATCGATAAATTTTAGAGCGGGGTACACGGATAAGTTTTTCCCAGATTTCGTATGATTCCTGATCGTCTTTGTAAACGCTTACACTCAGCCGTTCTTCTGGAATTTTTAACTCTTGCACAAGGAATTCCCAAGCCCATTCGATAGTTTCTTTCTTAAAGTAGTCTCCAAAGGAAAAATTTCCCAGCATTTCAAAAAAAGTATGATGGGATGCCGTTTTCCCTACGTTGTCAATATCCCCCGTCCGGAGGCATTTCTGGCAGGTGGTTACCTTTTTACAACCTAAATTTCCTTTGCCCAGAAACATATCTTTAAACTGATTCATACCCGCACCCGTAAAGAGGAGTGTAGGATCGTTCTGTGGGACTAGTGAGTCACTGGGTAAAATTTCGTGAGACTTTTTTTTGAAAAAGTTTAGGAATTTATCACGTATCTCGTTTGTCTTCATAAATTAGAGAATCACCGTAGTAGTAGAAAATCTTTAATCTTTTCTCTGTGCCTTCTGTGGTTCATTTTTTTTCCCACTTTCTGAAGCTTTTTCAGGGGCTTTTTCTTTAACCATCTCTGGCATTATTTTTTTTAGTACAGACAGTTCGATTTCTTTCATCAATTCTGGCTTCCCTTCGATAAACTGCCTGGAGTTTTCTCTCCCCTGTCCCAGCCGTATATCACCGTAAGAGAACCATGTACCAGACTTGTCAATAATCTGCTGTTCGACACCAAGGTCAATAATGTCGCCTGCGCGCGAAATACCTGTGTTGTAGAGGATGTCAAATTCTGCCTTTTTGAAAGGCGCTGCTACCTTATTCTTGGCGATGGTAGCACGAACTCTATTTCCAATTGTTACGTCACCGTCTTTTATGCTGCCAATCCTCCGTATATCGATACGCACCGAGGAGTAGAATTTCAATGCCCTTCCACCGGGTGTTGTTTCAGGATTTCCCCCGTACATGACGCCGATCTTTTCCCGAATCTGGTTTATAAAAATAACACTGGTTTGGGATTTTGAGATACAACCCGTTAATTTGCGTAACGCCTGAGACATCAAACGTGCTTGTAGCCCCATATGTGAATCACCCATCTCTCCCTCAATTTCTGCGCGAGGAACGAGCGCCGCAACGGAATCGATTGCAACTACATCAACGGCATTGCTTCTTACCAGTAATTCTGCAATTTCAAGCGCCTGTTCGCCTGTATCGGGCTGGTTAACCATGAGATTGTTTAAGTCGACCCCTAATCTCTTTGCATAGTCAGGGTCTAAGGCATGTTCGGCGTCAATAAAAGCAGCCATGCCACCCGCTTTTTGTGCGTTTGCGATGATATGGAGTGTCAGGGTGGTTTTACCCGAAGATTCAGGACCAAATATTTCAATGACCCTTCCCCGCGGGATGCCTCCCACACCGAGCGCAATGTCCAGAGATAATGCCCCAGTTGAAATTGTGGGAACGTCCAACCTCGTCTCGCCCCCCAATTTCATTATTGTTCCCTTGCCGAACTGCTTCTCGATCTGCGAGACTGCACGTTCGAGGGCTTGCTGCCGTTTTTCCTTATCTGCATCTTCTGGTTTGGATATCATAATTCACCCATATAAAAAGTTATAAGGTTTGTAAAACTAAATCAACACTATGTAACTTCGTATATATGGGTCCCTCCGGTGAAAGGTCACTCTTCATCAGGACTATCTGTGTTATATGTTCTAAGCCAAAATTAAACCCATTGTACGAATTCAGGCACTCCGTAAGTTTGCTCACATTCCTGCGTGTCTTTACACGCCCCACAGTTAGATGCGCATCGAACTTACGAGCCTCGTGTTCCACACCCAATGCCATTAATTGGTTGTCCAATCTCTCATGAATTTTTGTTAATACCCCTCCAGTATCTATCGCTTGTGCGAAAATAACACGTGGACTTTTAGGTGTTGGAAAAGCGCCCACTCCTGCATAACTAAGATTAAACGGTTTTATGTGAGTTACAGAGTCTTTTATTATATTGAGAACCTCTTCAGTTTTTTTCTCGTCAATATAGCCAATAAATTTTAGCGTAATATGGAGATTTTCTGGGGCTACCCACCCTACATCTGCACCCGCCTTTTTGAGCTTATCTTGAAATGCCGTTAATTTTTTCCGTGTTTCCTCAGCAATTTCGACTGCGACAAAGAGTCTGACGTTCATAATTCGAGAATTTTTATTTTTGACAGGATTTCCAAATTTTTATTTTTGTGTTTATCCTGTTTTCGTCCTGTTAATCCTGTCTGGTAAATTCATCATAAGGCGGTTGATTTAATAGTTTCTGATTTTTCGCACAGATGTTTCGTGGAGTAGTCGAGACGATTTAGCGTCCTTTCTTTTCCCAAAAGCTCCATCGTCTCAAAAATGCCAGCGCTGACGCTTTTGCCTGTAATGGCGACCCTCATGGGCTGTGCAAGTTTGGAAAATCCTACTCCAACCCTTGTGGTTAATACCCGCAAGGAGTCTTCTAAATGTTTTTTGTCAAAATTGTCTATCAATGAAATAACTGAATGCACCTCTTTTAATAACTCACAGATTCCTTCCTTTTTGAGGAATTTATCCACGGCTGCCTGATCGTATTCAATGGTATCGGTAAAGAAGAACCGTGTCTGATTGAGCAAATCCTGGAAGGTCTTGAATCGTTCGTGATACAACGTTACCAGGTTGGAAAGCCACTCCGGAGAAGTCTTTGTCAGATCAATACCAGCCTTTTCAAAAAACACCTTAACCGCTGTGGTCAGATGCTTAATAGGTGTATTTTTAATATATTGGCCGTTCATCCAGTCCAGTTTTGTATTATTGAATTGTGCGCTGGTTTTGTTTACCCGTTTTAAGGTAAACTTCTCGATCATTTCCTGGATCGATATGATTTCCTGGTCGTTTCCTGGCGACCATCCCAGAAGGGCAAGGAAATTTACCAGGGCATGCGGTAAATAGCCCTTATCCCGATATTCAGTAACAGAGGTTGCCCCATGACGTTTGCTTAGTCGTGATCCATCTTCTCCCAGAATCATAGGGATATGAGCAAATTCTGGCATTTTAAACCCAAAGGCGTTATAGAGAGCTATCTGTTTCGGTGTATTCGATATGTGGTCATCTCCCCGAATAATATGGGTAATCCCCATCTCCGCATCGTCCACAACACAGGCAAAATTATAGGTAGGGAAACCATCTGCCTTGAGTATAACAAAGTCTTCAATCAGGGATGCATCAAAGGTAATGGTGCCGTGTATGAGGTCGTCGATTTCAGTTGTCCCATCCTGCATCTTAAAACGAATAGCCTTACGGCCTTCCTCGTCGGTATCGTAGAACGCCTTCCCCAGTGCGACCAGTTTTTCCGCATGTTGTTTATAGATGGATAGCCGCTGGCTCTGAAAATACGGACCCTCATCCCAATCCAAACCCAGCCATTTCATGCTGTCGAGGATGGCTTGTGTGGCGTCTTCGGTGGAGCGTTGCTGGTCGGTATCTTCAATCCGTAAGAGAAAAATACCCTTATTATGTCGTGCAAAGAGCCAGTTAAATAGAGCCGTCCTGGCTCCCCCAATATGAAGGTAGCCGGTGGGACTGGGTGCAAAACGAACTTTGACGTTAGAACTCAACATTATTCCTTTCTTTGGAGTCTATGCGAAGACGATGTTATTGGCGATGCCTGGTTTTTATACAGAGCAAGAACAAGCCTCATTCTGTATAAGCTGTACAAAACAAAAAATCCAAAAACCGCAAGTTTAGTGTTTTGTTATAAGCTATGAATAAATATGAATTTATACAATTTAGATTGCTTGCCATATAAACTTCTCTTGGGACTATTCTGCTCAAGATTGACAACATCATATAATAACGAATCTCAAATAAAAGTGTCAAGGGTTTTATTAACCAGCAAGGGATATGTGAGGGCGTTTTCATTTTGGCATTTACTTTTGGAGAAATTTTGATAGGCTTAGCTATGAAAAGGGTAATATTTTACCGCAAAGGGCGCGGAGAGCGCAGAGAAAAAACTTACAAGGGGAAAAAACCGCAAAATTTCTCTTCTATATTTTTACAACCTCTGCGTACTCAGCGTGCTCTGCGGTGAGCGGAACTGCTAGTGAAAAAGATTATGGGAAAAATTGATGCGACAAATAAAATCTTGAATCAAGCGCTGGATTGTGCAAGTAAGGGGATTATGATACAAGACATAAACCGGCGGGTGGTGTTTTTTAATCATGCCTGTGAAGAGATCACAAAATGGCCAAAGAAAGAGATTGTCGGTAAGGATTGCGGTGACATCTTTCAGTGCCATACCTCGACGGGGATGTGTCTGACCGAGAAATTTTGTCCTGGTATGGAAATTTTTCAGGGCAGGCTTTCTCATGCCTCCAGGGAACTCTTGATCAAGCGGGGTGACGATAGCGATGCCTGGGTGGAAACAAGTACGTCGGCTATCAGGGATTCGGAAGGAAAGGTAACGCATATTGTTACCATTATGGAGGATATTAGTGAGAGAAAAAGATTTTCAGACGAGGTTCTTCGGTCGAAAACCCTGTCTACGTTGGGGGCATTTACTGCAGAGTTGGCGCACGAAATTAAAAATCCTTTAAATGCCATGCATATCCAAATGGTGCTCCTGGAGCGGGAAATACAGGAAATACCCAAAATAAGCGAAAAATCAAAAAAAGAATTGTTCAACACTGTCTCTGTTGTTCAGAAGGAACTTATTCGTTTAAGCGGGTTTGTCGAGGAATGTTTACATTTCTCAAAAACGGGAGAACTCAACGAAAGCTATGTTGATATTTGTGAGATACTCAACGAAATAGTTTCTTTACTCATGCCCCAGGCGCAATTAAACGGTATTCAGGTTGAGTTGGAAGTTCATTCCGCACTGCCTAAGATTAAAGTAGATAGGGATAAGATAAAGCAGGCAATATTGAATATCATGATTAATGGTGTTGAGGCGATGCCGGACGGAGGAACGTTGCGGGTAGGTGCGAAAAGGAGCGGGAACGAGATACTCGTTGCCTGCCAGGATACCGGTCCGGGGATTCCTGATGAGATCAAAGACAAAATATTTGATTTGTTTTATACTACTAAGGATGGGGGTACCGGGATAGGGCTCTCTTTTGCTCAAAATATTGTGCAGGCACACGGAGGAACGATACGATTGGAGCAGTCCTCTCGAGGCAGCGCCTTTGTGATTGCAATTCCAATATAAACAACTTCTATGATAAAACCAAAATTGTTACTCGTAGATGATGATAAAAATGCGCTTGACGGATTGGTAAAAATATTGACACATGATGGATACTCTGTTTCCGGCGTCTTGTCAGGCTACGAGGCTTTAAATCTTTTGTCTAAGAAAAACTTTGATATCATCGTAACGGACATGAAGCTGCCGGGGATGGGGGGATTGTCGCTAGTCCACGAAATACGGAAGAAGGAAGAGTCTGTGTCTATCGTAGTTGTTACTGCCTACAGTTCTGTAAAAACGGCGGTGGAGGCTATAAAATGCGGAGCAGATGACTATCTGACCAAGCCGATAAATATAGAGGAATTAAAGTTGGTATTGGAAAAGATATGGGAAAGACAGCAGTTGATTGCTCAAAACAGGATGTTAAAGGAGAAGCTAAAGGATAAGTACAAATCTTCCGGACTCGTTGGAAGCACTCCTCAGATGAAGCAGATATTTCATATGATTGCGGACGTTGCTCCCAGTACGGCTTCCATCCTGATTTTGGGTGAGACAGGGACCGGAAAGGAACTCGTGGCAAACGCTGTTCATTGTCAAAGCGACAGGGCATGTATGCCTTTTGTCGCTTTGCATTGCGCTGCGCTGTCGGAAGGTGTATTGGAAAGCGAGCTTTTTGGCCACGAGAAGGGCGCCTTTACGGGCGCAGTTCAGGCCAGAAAAGGGAGGTTTGAGATGGCGGATGGAGGCACACTTTTTCTGGATGAGGTGGGTGAGATGAGCTTAAAGGTACAGGTCAAGCTGCTTCGTGTCCTTGAAAAGGGAGAGTTTGAACGTGTCGGTGGTGAAAAAACTTTAAAGGTTGATGTGCGGTTGATTACGGCAACCAACCGGAATCTTGAAAAAGAAGTTTCCGAAGGAAGGTTTCGGGAAGATTTATTTTATCGTTTAAATGTTATTACAATCCATTTGCCGTCCCTGAGGGAGAGGAGAGAGGATATCCCTATTCTTTCTAATTTTTTTATTATTAAATACACGAAAAAATATAAAAAGGAAATAAAAGGTTTTACCCCTGAGGCAATGGAGTCGTTGTGCGCTTATCACTGGCCGGGAAATGTGAGAGAATTGGAAAATGTCGTCGAACGGGCAATTGTGCTTTGCAAAAAAAATACGATCTCAGTAGACCACCTGCCAGGAAATGTTGTTCCTGACAAGGACGATATGTCCGTAATTAAAATTCCAGTAGGCATTTCATTAAAAGAGGCCGAAAAAGAGATCATTCAAAAAACACTCCAGATGACCCGCGGAAGTAAAAAAGAGGCTGCCAGGATACTGAGTATATCGCACAGGAAGATTGAATATAAAGTAAAAGAGTGGGGTTAAAGCAAAAACCTTTTTCCTCCTGCGGCATTTTTTAATGATTCTTTACTGGAGTGACGTAGTATTAGGCTTACCTTATAATAAATACTGTTGTTTGTTTTTTTGACAAATTCGAAATTCAAATATCGAAATCCGAAACAAATTCTAATATCAAATGAAAGAAATTAAAAACGAGGTTGGGAACATTTGAATTTGTAATTTTGAAATTGTTTCGAATTTCGGATTTCGTGCTTCGGATTTAGCAGCCTTTAATGAACAAAAACTTACAAAATAAAGAAGTTTTTACAGGGTAATATTATTGAGGATATATCATGAGAAAAAAAATACTTATTGTAGAGGACGAAGAAGAGTTTTTCTTCTTTTACGAAACAATGCTGGAGGATAGAGATTATATCATCCTGCATGCAACTGACGGAGTGCAGGCTTTTGAGCTGCTAAAAAAAGAAAAACCGGATATCGTTATCCTGGATTTATTACTCGATCAAATGTCGGGTGATGAATTCCTCAGGCAGTTGAAATCAAACTCTATGTATACTAATATCCCCGTCATTGTTGCAAGCAATTTTTCACCACGATCATATAAAACAATATTCGAGATAGACCCAAATCTGATTTTCCTTGAAAAACCTTTTACCCAGGAAAGATTACTTGCCGAAATCAAAGCCAAGTTGAGGTAATGCGTGATTTATTCCAATCATAAATATTTTTTTTAATCCCTTGGGAATAGACTTATCACCCATTCTTTTCCATAAGATTTCACTTTAACACTTTTACTATCAAAAAACTTAATATCTTCAATTTCTTCCGCCCTTGTTTCCGCTAATTTATTTTGTATGATGCCTTTAATTTGATTTTCCATTTCCCCGAATCGTACCTTTTCATTCGGCGTTAAATATTGAGAGAGAATAATCTCTTCAAGAATTAATCTATCAAAATCTCTTCCTTTTTTTGCCATTTTTACAAATTCTAACTCTCTTTCGCCCAACTGTAACGGTAACCGTTTTAAGAGGTTTTTGACTTCATCAATTACAGTTTCAACGGTACTAATAAATTGAAGTTCTCCAAAAATATCCTTAATTGTAGCCTTTAAATAATCATAGTGTGTACAGGCTAGACAGATATGTGATATTCTATTGCATTTAATAAATTCTTCCAGATTTGCCTGAATTATTTCCCTGGCAATTCTATAAAACGCTTTTTGCATTTCTTCCGTATCAAAACTCTTTTTATACAACATTTCAGATAATACGGCCAACAAAGGGGTAGACTTGACAATAACGCTATATCCGGCTTCTCTTATATGTTTTTCATAGATACCACTTTTTATTGTTCCCACGGTTCCAATAACACCTATCTTTGCTTCCATAGGCAATTTTTTAATTTTTGCTATGGTATTTTGTACAGGGCCTATAAATTGTATATGTGGAAACCTCTTTCTTAACCTTTGACGGTCGACTAAAGTGTCCACAGTATTACAGGCAAAACAGACGATGATGTCTCTGGAAACTATCCCTAGCTTCATTAGTAAGCATTTCATTAGATACGGTATTTTATTAAACACTTTGTTGAAAAATACATTTGATTTTTTTATGTTTCTACAACGTTCATTTATTTCATAAATAGCCTGGAATGCTATTTTGTTTATTTCATCTTGCGTTTTTTGACCAAATGGAAAATTTGCTTTGTCCGTAAGGAGCAAAAGTTTTATATTACCTTCGGAAAGCATTTTGTTTAATTTCTCTGCTACAATGATGCCACCTAGACCTGAATCAAAAATTCCAATAATTATAGGTTTTTTTGCGGCTTTTTTTACTCTTTGCAAATATTTCGCTTCTGTTGTACTGACAATTCTTCTTATAGCTACCACATCTCCAGCTAAAGACATGTCCATACCATGCTTTTCCACTTGATTCTTAATAACGTTGTTTTTTAGTACATTCTCTATCCGCGCAATAATATCTTCAAAAACATAATTCTTTTCCCATGTATCATTTTGGGCATTTTGTATTTTTTCCAAATATGAAGCAATGATTCCACCAGATTTCACAATGGAATCACTTCCAATAATTTTTCTATTTTCCCTTAGAATGTGATACCCTTCCTGAGTAATGCCCCCATTAACTGCCGAAACAACGTAGTTAGCTTGAATATTGAAAGCATTGTAAACAGTAATTTGGTTTTCAATAGCTGCAAGAAAAAGGATATCAGCCTTTTCTTCTAACAATTGGCAAGGATCTTCATATATTTTTGCCTCTTCAAACATATAAATACTGCCGCGTTTTTCTCTATATTCAACTAATGCCGGTATGTTTAATCCCTGAATATTGTAAATAGCTACTATCTTCTTTTGCTTCTGGTCATACTCACTTACTGCCACAACTTTTGCACCCATTAATGAGAAGTACCTGGCTGCGTTGAGACCCGCTTTCCCAAAACCTTGAATAACAACAGTTTTTCCCTCCAAATAATTTTTCCGCTCTCTCCCAATCCTTACCTTTAAATAATCTTTAGGATTTTCGTTATACCACACCAAAAAATTAGTGATTTCTACTGCCGCAAATGCCGTAGCTTCTGTCCTGCCTTCCAAACCGCTATACGTTTTAGATGTAACCGCCCCTAATTCGGGAACGCTTTGTTTTCCATCCCCATATTTTCTTATGTTCTTTGAGAATTCATCCGCTACCTTTAAATACGGCATTCCCGATGTCCATATAATTTCAGAATCCCTTATGTTTTTCAATCTTTCTAAAAGGCCTTTTTCCTTAATTTCTTCCATTTCTGCCAGTGCCCTAAAATGCCCGTCTGCCATTGAATCCATCATCGCTTCATCAGTTCCTAAATCTGGTCCAGGAGAATATGTGTTATATCCCATAATGCCTTCCATGGTAAGCAAATAGCCTATTTCTCTAAATAACCTCTGTTTTTCATCATTTGCCAATTCAATAGACTGCAGGAATATTTCTCCATTGATATCTTTCAATTCTCCTAAAAAAACTCCACACATACCACCCCCTAATGGCAAAGAATAAAGGGCTAGCTTTAATGTTGTTACAATGGAGAGGGCTTCAATCTCTTCTGTCACCCATTTACAGCAAGACTTCCAGGTTTCTTCGACAGAAGCTCTTTGATCTCTGAAACTATCAAAGGTTTTAAAGAAATCTTTCCCTAAGATTTGCGGGGTAATGAGCATTACACCCCCTTTAGGGGGACCAAGGGCAGTGTTATGGAATACAACAGATGAATACAGGACTATTTTTTGGCCAGTATCTTTATAAAATTCTAAATGTCTTTCCCAGACGCTTTGCGGTTGTTTAAGAAGGGCAAATAGTTTATTACAATTTTTATAAAAGACAGGATCTTTTTCCCTAATTGTATCTATAGCTTCATCAAGCCGATTATGAATACTCTTCAATAACGTATTCGTAATTTCTCGTTTTTTTAACCGAAAAGAAGGATACATTGAAATACCCATATTCTCATAATCTATTGTTAGAAATTTTGTAACAGTTTAGTTTTTTGAAAAATTCCAGTAATAATGTGGTTATTATGCAATGTAGCGGCAATTCATGAATTGCCGCTACATATTGTGTCACAGAGGCATTTTCAACTATTGATGTTTGCAAAAAACTAAACTGTTACGAAATTTTTATATTTTATAAGTATTACAGACATAATTAAAGAGAAAAAGCAATGCATCCGCAATTATAAAACCTACTAAGGGATTGACAATAAATAACATGAACAACTTCATGCCTGCCTGAGCGAGTCCGCTCGCAGACAGGTTGCTGTGCCATCAGGGCTAAAGCCCCGGTACGACGTGTACCCACTAACCCCAGCCTTAAGGCTTGGGGTTACTGACGGTCTTATCGTTCGACTGAGCTCACGACGAAGTCTGAATTGGGCTTTAGCCATGACAGCGTTTGTGCTGCGCCTGGCGAAGCGCCTGATTTTCAAAGTGTCGGACAACAAACCTAATTTATGAATTTATTGCTATAAAATGTTTTGATGTTTTGTTACTGTAGGAAAAGGAAAGAAGTGATATGAATAAACTATTTTACAGATTGCCGTTGTAAGCAATATTGTTTGAGCCGGTCTTAAGAAAGGGCATATACGATGAAATCACATACTTTTAAGCCACATGATTTTCAGTAACGGGAGTCGTCAGGCACATAGGCTTATATTATTTGGCAATTGAGCCTTAATATTAAAGGAACTCCAGTTTATTCATCGTTAAACTACTTTGCAACTTTATAAGCAATAACGTTTACTATTTCTGTTTGATATGTTTTATTGAGGTTCTGTATTCCAATGGCCGCACGAGTCGGACAAGATTTAACAAACTCCCGATAAACAGCGTTCATCTTACCCCAGTAATCCATATTTTTTAGAAAAATAATCATATTTACCACTCGATTTAAATTTGACCCCATGCTCTCTAATGCTTTTTTCAGGTTTGAAAAAACCAATCTATATTGCTCTTTTTGGTCTAATGTCAATGAGTTGTTGTTTATTCTTTTCTTTTTCGGCAAAAAAGTTTTCATATACTAATCCGGCAAGTACGCCGCCGGCAATAGGGCCAAGCCACCAAATATAATGGTTATCAAAATGGCCGGATGCTAATGCAGGCCCAAACACGCGGGCAGGATTCATCGAACCGCCGCTAATTGTGCCTCCAACCATAACTCCGAACAAAACTACCAAACCGATAGCAAATCCGGCAAGGGCAGGGGTTGCCCTTTTGTCAATCACTGTTGCATATACTACAAAAACCAGAAGAAATGTTATTACTGCTTCCATAATGATAGCTTGTAATATTGTAACTCCGGAACCAAGGGTGCATGTCCCCAGATTTATTGCCATTGCCGCGGGAAAAAGCATTTTCAACAAAAACCCGCCAAATACAGCCCCTCCTATTTGCGAAACAATATACAGGAATCCCGTTTTCGCATCCATCCTGTTTGAAACAACCATGGAGATTGTAACCGCGGGATTGATATGAGCACCGGATACATAACCGAATGAATATGCAATAGCAACCACAACAAAGCCGAATGCAATGGCAATTCCAAGCAGTCCAAACCCATTAGAGCCAGATTTTGCCAAATAGTAGTCGGCACACACACACCCCGCCCCAACAAAAATCAGAGCAAACGTCCCCAAGAATTCTGATACATATTTGATGGCATTGCTCACGATGTTGACTCTCCATAAGTACAAAATGACACCTAGCGCAATAATCGTCGGGAACAATAGCCATGCCGATGCTGTTTGTGTTTTTTCAGGTAGCCGATGTGTAGTGGATTCCAACGCGAAGAGCTTGAGTTGATCATTCCAATCAATTATAGGCAATGGTGCGTGGTTCATTTCAGACACATTTTGTGCTGTGCGCTGCAATCCGAACAAAGGGTTTCCTTTTTCGGCGTATTCCCCAGTCTCTGACATGGGTTTTTTATCTGTTGCGTTAAATGCCGTTTGTGCTTGGAGACTATGAGTAAATAACCCTGGCATTGACCATACGGCATGGATGGAAGCAGCCATCAGGAGTACCATTACAATGTGAAAGCGACTCCGTACAGACACAAAGTTACACAGAAAATAGCTACACATACGTATCACCTTTTATTTTATTTTTTTAAATGGATAGAAGTAAGACTTTTGCTTCATTCTAAAACTATTTTGCTACCTTGTAGGCAATAATATTTACCAATTCAATTTGATACGTCTTGTTCAGGTCTTGTATGCCAATCGCAGCGCGAGTGGGGCAGGATTTGACAAATTCCCTGTATACGGCATTCATCTCGCCCCAATAATCCATATTTTTAAGGAAAATAATCATGTTTACCACTCGATTTAAATTTGATCCCATGCTCTCTAATGCTTTTTTCACGTTTGAAAAAACTAATTTAAATTGCTCTTTTGGCACGAGGCTAGGCACCTCGCCCGTTGAGTCAACAGGAATAAAGCCTCCGCAACGTATTTTAATTGCGCGCACTTTCGTAAGCCGAACCATATCCTCTTCAAAATAATCGCTCATCAACCCTATTTGCCTTTCCGGTTGTTTTCCAACATTTCTCAAGGCATCTTTAATTATCAAATCTAACAGCTTATCTCTATCACCGAAAGACAATTTATACGCCGCTTCAATCGTCATTGCATCTAAATCAGCCAACGTTTTATTTGCCATACTTACCCTCTTCTAAAATTAATTAAAAAGTTCAATTCAATACAATGCATAACCAAAACATTTTGAATAGAAAGGTCTAACACCAAAAGAGAAAAAACCACTTTTACAGCGGTTTTTTCTCTCCCGATGTAAGAATCATTATGCATCCAACACTTTCTCGGCTTGCTCCTTATCATAATCCATAATGTAACTAATACCCGTTACATCTGCTGCTTCTCTTGTGAGAGAGAAGATGTCATCACGCGTTATATCGGTAACTGACCATCTTCTTGAACCAGCCATAATCTGTCTCAATCCCGTTGCCAATCTTTGATAATAAGAATACATGCCCATAGCGCCGGCAGGAATATTGCCAAATTGTTCTTTAATATTGCCTGAAAAATAAAAGATTTGATCAAGTGTGGCACCGTATTCTGAAACAGGTTTTGGCACTTTACCTTCCGCAACAGCTTTACCGATTGTATTCCCTACCATGGCGGCGCAGATGGTTGATCTGGACATCCCGACCGCTTTAATAAAAGGATGTAAAAGTGCAAATGACTTATAAATGTGGTCTTCCGAAACCAAACCGCCTGCCAGTACTATATCCGGAACATATTCTCCGCGGTCTGCAAGCCTCTTGCAATATTGATAAGTTAAAGCCGCAATATAGACAGTTGGCACTCCCCATTCATTCATCATACGCCACGGACTCATTCCTGTGCCGCCACCAGAACCATCAATTGTCAAAACGTCTATTCTTGCCAACGAAGCAAACTTAATAGCACGGGCTAAATCAGACGGACGGTAAGAACCCGTCTTCAAAAAGACATATTTCGCCCCTGCATCTCGTAAATGTTGCACATCATTCATAAAACCATCAATTGCTCGTGACAGAGCATCTGGGATGGCACACATTCGCGTATGCCTTTCAAAACCTTTTATTGTGCCAGTTTCAAAAGCATGTTGGGTTACTTTGTCTTCTGGATCAGGTATGACAACATACCCTAACTTTTTTAATCGGATGGCCTTTTCAATAGAAGTTAATTTAACCTCACCACCGATATTTTTAGCGCCTTGTCCCCACTTTAATTCAACGGCATCGCTTCCTAATTTCTCTAAACAATACGGCAAAACACCAAGCCGCCAATCTTCCTGATTTGCTTGTATTGCAATAAATCCATAGCCATCTTTCTGGTAACCCTTAAATGATTTAAAACGTCTAACCAATTCCGGGCTATTTGCAACCTTTCCACCAGTAACGGTTGATTTATCATCCATTGCCGCAACATTCTCACCAATAACGATACCCGAACCACTGATTGCTGCACCAATCCCTAATGATTCAAAGTGATTTTGCGCAATCATGGTTGAACCTAGACCTGTGCAAATTATAGGTATTCGTAATTTAAGACCTCTATCACGCCCCATACAGGTTCCAATGTTTGCATTTGTAAACAGGTCATATTCTTTTTGATGATGCCCGGTAATTGAGCCAGTAATATTAAAATGGGAAAAATCAACAGGAAACTCTTTTTGAGCGCTAGCGGTTACTTGTCCGAATGGGCCTGGATATATTGCCTCTGGACCTCGATACGATGATTTCCCAATTTCGCAGAAGCCAGGACAACCATCTAAACACGTAACACACATACCGCTCTGCGGTAACACCTCATCACCTAAACGTGTCCATGTCCCAGTCGCCCTGGATCTGTTTGGAATAAACAAGGATCCCATGAAGAACTCCTTTCTTTAAATTAATTTTTATCTAAATCCTGCAATCAGGTTTTTCCCTGATTGCAGGATTTTAGGTTTTACTTAAAGTACTTCTCGCTTGCCTTTTCTAAACCATTCCATAGTACACTTCTTGTATCGAGGAAATCAAAAGCCCCCTTTCTGATCTTTGCTTGTTGTTCCTCAGTTTGTGAACAGAATTCCAATGAACGTCTGATATTTGCAGCATGCTCAACATCTAATTCGATATGAGCAGTAAAGAAAAGCACATCGTCGTCACTTAATCCTGCATGCTTTAAACCTTCACGGATTATAGTGTACATGGTCGGTACCATAAATTCTGTTCCTGGTCCCAATGCTCCTAATGCTTCAACATAATCCATGTAATGAATATTTAAATATTTTTCCACAAATAGCTTTGTTTCCGGTAACATCACTATTTTATCTAACGCACTCTGCGATGTATCAATACCTGTTGATCTCAAGAATTTGCGGAAAATCGCAGGATGGGTAAGCTCTGCATCCATCCCTTTTTGTTGCTCACTTCTACCACCGTATTCTTCAAATAAATTTTTAATCAACGGAGCCCTGCCTTTCTCATCAGGGCAAATAGCAACTGCGCCTGCCAAATAACGTGAAAAATGCCTCGAAAAACAATAATATTGTTCACCATACAGTTTTGCTGCAGCCTTAGTCGCCCTTTTACTGAATTTTTGTAAATATGAGTGGGTGCTCACCGCTGGGTGTTTTAAAACGTCAGCCTCTAATTTATCAAAAAATGCATCAACGGACATTGCCATAACTTACTCCTTCCAATAAAATATTAATAAAAGTTTTTATTCACAATTTAAATTACATATAAGTGCTGCTCGTTGTTGCATTGCTTGCCCTTGTCTCTTTCAAAAAATAAATCTGTTAGTGTTTTTTTATATATTCCTCCTTGATTTTTGTTTTTATCTATTTAAAATTACAAAATGATCTTATTAAACTAAAAAAGCCTTTTGCATCACAATATTGCAACAAAGCCCGCAAGCAGGATTACTAATTAATGCGTTTGTCTAAAGTTAATTGTTCATAACATTTTCAAATATGAAAAATAGAAGAGCAATGAATATGCCTAAAAATATTTTTCTTCGTGATGTCGTTTTTAACTGATTTGATTAAATGGTTTTATCGAAAAATGTTTTTGTTTTCTATAGAAGAATTTCGATTTAAAAATTTCTTTTTAAGGCTTGTTAGCGAAAAATTTGCTAGATTATAGTAATAATAATTAAATATGGTGAAAAAATTTCGTACATGGCCATGCTTTTAGATTATGGATAAAAAAAATCCCATCGCAATTTTTGATTCTGGAGTTGGAAGTCTTTCAATTATAAAGGAAGTCAGAAAGTTACTGCCAAATGAAAATTACATCTACCTTGCGGACAAAAAACACTTTCCTTATGGGAAAAAAACGCATAGTGATTTGTTAAATATTATTCAAAATACCATAGAATATCTCTCAAAGTATTGTAAGCCGAAGCTAATTGTGCTTGCTTCTAATACCCCGTCTATTCAAATACTTCATAAAATTAAAAAATACGAAACTGAGATTATCGGAGTATTTCCTCCTATACCAGAAGCAGTTAATATTACAAAAACTGGCCACATTGCTATTTTAGCGACGCAAAATACGGTAAAGAGTTTAGAGTTGGATGAATATATAAGATCGCAAAAAATTCCTTCGGAGGTTATAATAACAAAATTTAATGCATCCAGCATGGTAGAGCTTGTCGAAACTGGTTTGTTTTTATCAAATGAAGAGAAAAGCCTCCAATTGATTTCTGATGAGCTTACAAAGTTGGACAAAATTGATAACTTAATTGATACAATTACACTTTCCAGCACCCATCTGCCTTTTCTGAATAAATATTTTAACGCTTTAAGACCAAGCCTCAATTTAATAGACCCTGCAAAAATCGTCTCTGAAAAAGTAAAAAAGTCGTTGGAGGGAAATTTTCAGGACTCGGAGGGAAAAGGGACATTACAGATACTGGTTTCACAAGAAAAGGAATTACTAGAAACAATAATAAGAAAACTAGGAATTTATGAGGAAGTAAATGAAATTTGCCTCGATTTTTAATTATTTTGTGACTTGTGGTAAAAATAGTTACAAAAAATTGATATCTTAAATCTCATAAATCCCGTATTCTGGCAAAATTTTTTCTCGCCTTTTTATCCAGCGTACCCCAATTCACGCAAATTTTTCGTTAAGAAGTCTTTTCCCAGTTGCCCGTCTTTTCCATCTCATTCTTTCAAACAAAAATATAATTACCTTTAAAGGTTTTCAAATCAATACTTACAACAAATATGATCGTAGCCGATTGCTTGCTGGTATGCCAGTTGTTAATTACGATAATTAATTTTTAGTTTGTCCATTAAATGACTTCGATATATGACAAAACCAAGATTGCTGATGGTAGATGATGATAAGGATGCTCTTGATGGGTTGACAAGCATCTTGAAACGTGATGGGTATGAGGTTGTCGGTGTTTTATCAGGCTATGAAGCATTAAATTTCCTGTCGAAAAAAAGTTTCGACGTCGTCATAACAGATTTGAATATGCCGGGAATGCATGGGTTCACTTTGATTCATGAAGTAAAAAAAAGGAAAGAACCTATAGCGATTGTGATTGTTACGGCTAACAGTTCTGTTAAAACAGTTGTGGATGCTGAAAAAAATATGGGATACGATTACCATTTGACAAAACCTGTAAATATTGAAGAGTTAAAGTCAGTACTGGAGAAATTGTGGAGGAGAATGGCGATTACTCAAAAAATCAAAAGTCATGAAAAAGTATAGGTAGTTTTTTAATGTAACCTTAATTTTATGGAAAGGGAAAAAACGATGAACGTGTTAAAGCTAATTGGCAGGACAACTGCTTTATTGTTGGGTATTGCAATATATTCCATTTCGCCGAATGTTTTTGCTGAAGAAGCGAAACAAACCGAGGTCTGGAATCTTAGTCAGGATGAACAAGATTTAATTAATGTAACGAATGGCGACATCCCAGGAGACCGCGGTAAGGATGGTGTTTGGGAGTTTCACCTTTACACTACAGACGGCTATATAGAAATGACTAACGGCGAATTAGTGTGGATTTTTGGCTATACACACGCCAAGGGCAGCTTCAAGAATGTGGGAGAAGTGACTACAAAAGAGCAGGTAGAACAATTATTAGAGCCTGTTAAGGTGCCGAGTGACCCGATGCATCTTTTTGTTGGTGAGAAGGCGCGGATTACGTTACATAATACGGGCATACATTGCGCAGCGGAGCATTCAGGGATTAATCACGTTGCACACACGATCCATTTTCACGGTCTAGATTTAACTCCCGCAGTTGATGGCGTGCCTTCTCTGCCAGTAGACCCTGTGCTGGAGCATAAATCTTTTACCTACGAACTCACACCTCAATACGAAGGTTCTTTTATGGGTCATTGTCACGTAGATAGCTTTAACCATATTCTAGCGGGCATGTATTTTCCTATCATCATTCATCAGGACAGGGCCAAAACAGCCTATGGTTATAGGTACGATAGGGATTATACGCTCTTTTTCAGCGAATTGTCTTCCACGGCAAATGAACAGTTACAGGAATCGGGTGTTGTTCACGGATTGCAGGACTGGAAGGCTGATTATTTTCTTATTAATGGCAGGACATTCACTGATAATCTCTATCACCCACGTTCTGTGATAAACGATCCCCGTTCAAGGATTGTAGCTTATGAGGATGAGACAGTTTTATTACGCCTTATGGCTTTAGGTGCCGATCATGTCTTTGCGCTCCATCCTCATGGATATCATATGGAAGTAGTAGCATTGGATGGAAGGAAGTTAAAGAGTACTTATGAGAAAGACACCATTTGTATTGCAAGTGGCGAGAGAATTGATGTGCTGGTAAAGATTCCACATTTTGCCAGTCAAAGGAAATGCCTTTCCTGCAATTTGGGAGCCGGTATAACCATCATGCACGATCATAATCTGCGCGGAATGGTGTCAACAGGTAAGTATCCTATGGGCGCCTTGACGATTTTCGATGTAAGAAGTAAAAGCAAGGTAGCGCAGCCGGAAACCCCTTTAAAGGGTGGGAAACCATATAATCCTTTAGAACACTGATTGGATTTGTTATTCCTCCCGTGACCTCCCGTAAGGGTAAAACCCTGCGGGAGGTTTTTTTATTATTCCCAAATGGAAATTATATAAAACATACCTATCCAGGCAGCAGCCAGTCTGGAAATGCGAGTTGGAGTGTACAATGGACTGCACCTGCTTCTGCTGTGCATGACCCAGTGACATTCTATGTAGCGGGAAACGAGGCAAATGCGATTCTACGAATCAGGGTGGACTATATTTATACGGATACGGCTCAAGTAAGCAGTGCCGCTGCGACTCCTGTTACGTCGCCAACTGTATTGCCGACGTTGCCGCCTTTACCATTGACTGGGGCATCGCCGATGCTGCCCCACCACCACCGCCACCACATTGCCGCCGCTACCATCGCCAGTTGCGGCTCCAACTTCGTCAGAGTGTGAGCCTGAATCCATTTCAACTATTCCTGCAAAAATTTTGAAATTAAAACCTGGAAAAAGTATAACGGTAACTGTCACGGTGTCTGGGTCGGATGGTTGCAATCCAGAGGGTATAACAGTGAATGCCGCGATCGAAACAGGGGAAAAACGTGTGACACTTGATCGTGAGAGTGCGACGACTGATGAAAATGGTCAGGCAGCCTTCACAATTACTGCAGGACGGAAGAAGGGTAATGCCAAGGTAGCATTTACCGTAGAAGACGGTGAGGGGAAGGTTTCCAAGACCTTTGTTATTGTGCAGATCAGAAAAAAATTATTTTAGGTAGTTTTTGAAATTTCCAAGGGGGTAATCCAGACCATACTCAGGATTGCCCCTTATTTTTTATTTGATATAAAACCAATGGATGTTAAACTAATGCCATTTAAAAGTGAGAAAATTTAGAAAATGTAATAGTAGTTTCTTACGAAAAATATCTTGACACTTTTAGCGAAAATTTACGATTTACGAATTATAATTTGAGACTTCGTCGTGAGCGCTCAGTCGAACGATTGAGAAAATCGTAAATCTGAAATTGTAAATCGTTCGACTGAGCGCTCACGACGAAGTCTCAAATTTTAGCTTTGTCCCTGTTTGGGTCTGGCTTGTCCAGGTTAGGTTTTATTGGTTAGGAATATTTATTGATGGCAAAGTTTGCGGCGATTGTTTTCTGTGCGCTTGTATGCTTCTGTGTTGCTGTGAATGGGGATACCGTAGTTCTTAGGAATGTTGGTAAAGATATTGATCTCAAAGTAGTGGGAGTTACTGGTGAATATCTAAATGCGGTAATATCAAAGAAGTCCCTAAAATCCTTGAATATGCAATTTTTAAATCCAGGGAATTACCCCGATATGATTTCCTTGGATATTGCCAATGTAGCTGTGGAATGTAAGATCAAGGAGATTACCGAAGATGCTATTCATGTACTGATTCCCACCTCGAAGATTTCTTCACTTCAAATGTTCTTCCGATCGGATGGCAAGCAGACCGTGACATCTCCAGTTGAGATTGATAATAGACCAAAAGCCACTGAAGTGGTTGAGGAAAAGGGAAAATCAGCGCAGATTGTTGTGGATCGGGGATTAGAACCGAAGGCGCAAGAAGATGTCAGAGGTAAGGGAATAGTCGATGAGATAAGAACGGATCCAATAGAAAAGAAAGAAGTGGGGAAATACTATAGGCTAAAGACTAAAAAGACAAAAAAAGAGAGATTGCTGGAAGAAAATGACCAAATAAATGCTAAGGCTGAATATGTATCGAAGGGTGCGCGTGAGTCCATTATGGAGGGAAAACCACCCGAAGATGAAGATAGTGAGGAAACGTCAGAATCAAATCAAAACTTGCTAAAAGAGTCGCTTGATAAGGAGGAAGTTGGTAAAGCGGTTGAAGAAGATATTAAGAAAGAAGAACCAGGTATTCATGACCGGAATCTTGGTAGCGTTGAGGGGAAAATATTGCGGAGCGGAAATCCTCTTCCGGGTTGCCAGGTAAAGTTGCAAATGTTAGGAAAAGGCGGACTTTTAGCAAAAGGGTATCGCCCGGTGAAGGAGGCTGTAGAGATTGAAACAGTTACAGATAATGAAGGTGTTTATCGTTTTGCGAATGTATCACCTGGTTTGTACAAGTTGTACTGGAAACCTCCTTCGGAAACGTCATGGATCAGGCGATTCAAGATGGAGCCCGATGTGATTATCGAGCCTGGTAAGCTCACAAATCCTAAAGATGTTGAAACCATGAAGAGAACATTAAATTAGTTCCTAAGTTTTTCAGTATAATGGGGATAATTGCATTTTTAACTTATATGAATAGTTTTGTAATACTATATCTGAAACTATCATTGCAATACTGGAATTTTGTTGCAGCTCATAAAGCGTGGAAGATGTTTTATAATGCTTGATTATGAAAAACTAAGAATTTGAAATTTAATTAGTTACATAGATTTTAAATTATTTTTTTGTTTTTTTTATTAAAAGGAATGAATGTTGTTATTAGCTGAATCCCATTGAAAGATTTTCCAAAAAAGTTTATGGTTTCAAATTTGCTACATTATAATTTATCGTGCTGCGCCTTTGTTTTGAGTATAAAAAAGATTATGAGCAGGATTTTTGAATTTATAGTAATTTTTAGAATACGAATATGGAGGGTTATGATGTTGAAAAGGTTGAGATGCTTGGCAATTGTTAGTGGTTTGGCATTCAGTGTAATGGGCAGTGGAGTATGGATAAATAATTTCGCTATGGCACAGGAGAAAGGCGCTGCTTACAAAGAGATCGATGTAAAAGATGGAGGAACGATTGCAGGTACTGTTAAGTTTGACGGTGATGCCCCGGCTGCAAAAATCTTAAAGGTCGATAAGGATGAGCAAACCTGCGGACACGAAAATAAGGTGTCGGAGGAGTTGGTAGTTAATGGCGAATCTAAGGGTGTTAAGAATGTTGTGGTCTCTCTGGTTGATATTGCGGCAGGTAAGAAGATTGAAGCAATAACGACTGCGCTAGACCAGAAAGAATGCCTGTTTTCCCCTCATGTCATTGCTATTCCGGTTGGTTCTAGTGTGGATTTGCTTAATAGCGATAATGTAATGCATAATCTTCACTCATGGTCTATCAAGAACGCTGCTTTTAATGAAGGGGTATCTGGTGGTGGAAAGTTAACAAAAAAATTTGACTTTGCAGAAGTGGTGAAGATTACGT
>Ga0209324_10000480_pt1 | contig 28003 bp, 21 predicted proteins | sample Rifsed19ft3_FD_184015 | JGI IMG/M metagenome (GOLD analysis project Ga0209324, IMG submission 184015) | Soil microbial communities from Rifle, Colorado, USA - sediment 19ft 3 (version 2) | ecosystem: Environmental > Terrestrial > Deep subsurface > Rock core/Sediment | place: Rifle, Colorado...
CCAGCCGCAATAGCAATCGACTTCATGAGCTGATTTATAGCTCCCTTTGTAGCACAATAATGGGTTTGTAATTCACCTCCAAAAATTGAACTTATAGAACTGGTAAAAATAATACGTCCCTGAATATGCTTATTTATCATCTCTTTCAAGGCTGCTTGAGCACAAAAAAAAGCCCCTTTCAGGTTGACGCTGATTACATGGTCTAAAAGGGCTTCGTCTATCTCTAAAAATTCCTTAAAGGGGCATATCCCTGCATTGGCAACCATGATATCTACACGACCGTACTCTTTAACGGCAAAATCCACCATCTTATACACCGCATCTTTATCTGTAACATCTGCTTCGTATGCTATTGCTTCTCCAGAACAAGAAATAACCTCGTCGACCACTTTTTTAGCAGAATCAGCAAATTCTTCATCATCAGCCTTATTTGCGTAATTCACGATAACTCTTGCACCCTCACTTGCAAATTTTAAACAGGCCGCTTTACCAATACCGCGGGAACCGCCTGTTATAATTGCAATTTTATCCTTAAGCCTCATATTTTTAAACTGGCACTTTCAATTTTTATCATGCCGGTAAGTATTGAGACTTACTCTTTTCATCAATTTGTACCAATATTCCTTATAGAGGCTTTTAGTATTTTTAAGAATGACCATCTACCCCAAATTACATTAGCCGCTAAGGCACATTCGAATGAACATTTACACTTTGATTTTTTAATCCAATTTATAAGTTCTTTGTTTTTGTTTTGTGAGAGAAGACTCTTCATATCATAATTGTAATCTCTTATATTTCCCATTCCCTGTTTTAAAATTTCACACGGAAACACATCTCCTGTTTCTCCTAATATAATGAGTTTTCTACCAGCTACACAAGGAGATACAAATTCTTCATTAGCTACTGATCTGATTAAATATTCTCTCGATACATCACGAACTCCACGCCATACAGGATAAAGGAATCGCTTTTCCTTAGTTCTTTTCATATTTTTAAGATAATCATTCATTTCCAGATATTTTTTAAAGGACGAATTTTTTAATGATGGATTTTTTATATCTCCACGTGCATAAGTAACTGAAATGTTATCAAAATCAAATTCTTTATTAATTGTTTTTAGCGTCTCTAAAATAGTCTTTTCAGTATTTGAAGTATAAACGGAATTTGAATCTAGAACCAGATTATGATATTTTTTCCTTAATGGATTGACTGCAGCATAAGTATCAAGTAACTTTTTATAAGCACCTGGGTGAGAACGACATAAATCATGTTGCTTCCCAATACCATCGATAGAAAAAGGTATACGAAAATATGTGTTATTGTACTGCGGCAATACTTTATCCAAATAATTTACAATCTTCTCAGGTAAAGAAGCATTCGTCGGAATAGTAATATAACGAACATAATTATTTTTAATAAACAACCCCGTTATTTCAATTAAATCATCTCGAAGAAACGGTTCACCACCCGTAATGGACAATTGGATTATGGGCCCTGAATTTTCTGATATTTTTTTGATTTCTTCTAAGGTAAGTTCATTCGCTTTTCTGCCTTTTTCGACTTCGCTATGATAGAAACAGAAATTGCATCGGAAATTACATCGATTTGTAGCGTAGATAATAAGATAAGAAACCTGATTTTTACTAAAAAAACTCTTTGCCAAGTAAAAATTGCTTAAAAATTTATTAACCATCCTACCTTTCTTAAGCCTGTCATGTATAGCCAAATTATTTTAATGAGACTTATCGTAATAAGTTAAATGAAATTTTCTCTCAATGTAGTTTATATGGATGAGGTAGTATTCGAAGGTAATTAGTTATGATAAACATTGCTATTTGATTTAGATATTTTGAAAAACAGAGTAAATCAACAAATCATGAATCAAGTTTCTGTATTAAAAACTTTTCTAAGTGCATAAAGTAGAACATATGCTTAAATCTCAAGTAGGCGAGAGGTTGATAAGCTTTTAACATTACTTTTAATATTTTATTAGACACTCTATGAATACCGGAAGAAAATGCAAGGTAGCTGGTGCAGTTTATACTTTCCAAAATTTTGTTTTCCTTATCACTCATCCAGTGTTTGTAATATTTGCCCCATCCCGTGGATTCCAGGTGTGCCCATTCTTCAAGCTTCGTTGGTTGAGTAAAACCCATATTAACGGCCTTTTGAAACATTGGTGTTCCAGGAAAAGGAGTAAAGATATTGAAAGGAAACCAGGCATTCTTATTCTTTCTTTGCAGTTCAATAGCTAGTTTTACCGTCTCTTTTATACCGCTTAAAGTTTCCCCAGGAAAACCAATGATCATATTATATTTTACAGCAAATTTTCTTCCCGAAAGTCTTTCATTAGCCAAAAGAACATCTTCTCTTTTAAATTTTTTATCTATCATATCTAAAATTTCTGGATTTGCAGACTCAATTCCTATACTCAATTCAACACAACCACTCTCTTCAATTTTGTCCAGAAATTTAGAAGACATTTTATTTATTGTGTCTATCCGAACTCCTTGTGTTCCCCAATAAATTTTTAGGTTATCCTCTTTCAATGCATCTAGAAATTGCTCAACCCGTTTTAAATCTACCATAAAATTATCATCAACTAAGTAAAATGTTGCTATATTATATTTTTCTTTTAAAAATTTAATATTTTCAATAATCTTTTCAACCGTTACCGCTCGCCAAAGTCTTTGAGAAGTAATGGGAGTGGAACAAAACCCACAATTATATGGACACCCTCTACTAGTGATTATATCGATAGATGGTAAATTGTCGATCGAAAGTGAAGAATATTTTGAAACATCAATAAGGTGATATGGAAATAAAGGAAGAGAATTTAGGTTGTCGATAAGTGGTACAGATTTATTAATTCTTATTTTACCATCGTCCTTATATCCAATACCATTTACTTCTGATAAATCCCTATTTTCAGCAAACACCTTAACTAACTCGAAGAAAACTTTGTCACCTTCATTTATAACAACGACATCAACAAGAGGGTGTTTAAGAGTTTGTTCTGGCATCAAAGTTGGATGGGGTCCACCCCAAACAATAGGAATATTAGGGTTTAATAATCTTACAGTATTTGCAACCTCTAAAGCACTAATAATCATTCTACCGGTAAAACATCTTATACCGACACAGAGCGTATCGGAATCTATCGCCTCTTTTAGTGTTTGTTGCCAATCACTATCAACTCTCAAGTCTATTATTTTAATAGAAAAACCTGTCTTTTCTGGTAATGCAGCAACGGCTAAAAGACCATTGGGAATGCGTATTGCGATTTCATCAAAACGATTACCTTTAGGCTGAACTAATATTACGTTTGCCATACGCCTCCTTGCATTGTTATCTTATTAATCTTCTTCTTAGAATATTCAACAACCCTATACTCATGTTTAATTTTTTCAAAAACTCTTTCCAGCTTCTAACTTTCACAACCTCTCTGAGTATATAGCGCGGGCGGAAATAAAATTTCTTTATAGAAATATCTCTCAATTTTATAAGTTCTTCTTTTGAAATTAAGTTTTCGATTACGTAGGGAATTTTAAAAGATGGACTTGGTTTTATAGCAAATTCTCGCCAATAATCCGTAGGAATTATTCCTTCCGCAAGAGCATTTTTGTACATTTCCGTCCCTGGATAAGGAATTGCTATGGAATATTCTGCATAATCAGGGTCTAATTCAAGGGAGAAATCTAGCGTTTGGCATGCTTCTTCCAGCGTTTCACCTGGCAATCCGTACATGAAATATGCCAAAATAGTAAAGCCGTGTTTCTTTGCCAATTTAAAAGCAAATCTTGACTGGTCAGTTGTAATTACTTTTTTACAAATTTTCAATATCCTGTCGCTGCCACTTTCAATACCAAAATGGATGCGGTAACAGCCAGCCTTTTTTAGCTCCATCAAAGTATCTTCATTGACCTTACTTACCCTGTCACGGATTGCCCATTTTAATTTCAGGTTTCTGTTTATTAGTTCTCTACAAATGTCCTTGGTTCGCTGCTGATTCCAGTTGAAAGTATCGTCATAAACTTCAACCTCTCTGATACCTAAATCATAGATAATCTCAAATTCTCTAATGACATTTTCGGCACTTCTAAAAACAGGCTTCTGAAAATCAAGTTTGCAATATACACATTTGAATGGACATCCTCTGCTGGTTATCATGGAGGTAACGAATTTATTAGAACTCAAGATAGACGAGTATCTCTCCACAGGCAAAAGCGTTCTATCAGGAATGGGTAGACTATCAAGGTCCTGATGGACATAAGGAACATAATCAAGGTATTTATGTCCACGTATATAAACACCAGGAATTTCTTTATCCATTACCCCCTTATCTGCAATTCTGGAGAGGAGATTAACCATAGGGATTTCACCATCACCCATAATTATAGAATCTATAAAATCAAACCCAAGTACTTCTCTTGGAAATATATTTACATGAGGACCACCAATTACCATGTGGGTGTTTGGGTAACGCTCTTTCAGCTTTCTTGCTATATTCAATGCTTGGTACCAAAAGTCCGTCCACGTACTGATACCAATTACGTCATATGAATCTTTGGCAAAATTCAAAATATTTTCATGATGTACATCCTCGATTTGACAATCAAGAATTTTAACATCATGATTAGTCATCTCTCTGATGGCGGTTGCAACATATAATAAACCTATAGGGGGTTTAAAACCTATTCCTTCTTCAGTATTGTAAATGCTGAAAAGGGTCTGAACACAATCTCTATATGAAGGCTGAATTAATAATACCTTTAGTGGAAACATATATTCTTGAAACTGCAAGGGTACTTCAAATTATTTTTTCTTCAATAATACTTTCCAGTAAATAGGCAATTCCATTTTTTCTTGTATAATGATGTAGAATAAAATCGCAAACTAATCCTGTAAGAAATATATTTACTCCTAAAACACAAATCGTTGTTGATAATGGTAATAGCAAACTAATCTTTGCAATATAGTTATCCCCAAAGCCTAAAACAAAAAGAACATGTCTAAATATAAGGTAAAAAATCGTTATAAAACTTGGTATTATAAGTAAAAATCCAACTATTCCAAAAAAATAAAGAGGACTGAACCTATATTTGTGAGTAAAAAGAATGGAAAGAAGATCGAAAAAACCCTGATAGCGGAAAATAGGGTATTTGGAAAATCCATACTTACGCTTACTATGAGAGACCGGCAGTTCTGTAACTTTATACCCCATAAGATGTGCTAGTAACGGAATGAAACGATGATTTTGCCCATAGACAGATATATTTTTTATTACATCAGCTTTATAAATCTTGAGTCCACAATTAAAATCTTGTAGCTTAATACCGCCAAAATAAGAAACTATCCGATTAAATAACCATGAACCCCAAATCCTCATAAAACTATCATGTCTCTTTTGTTTCCAACCTGATACAACATCGTATCCCTTATTCAGCTTCTCAATTAATCTTGGTATTTCTTCCGGGCTGTCCTGCAAATCTCCATCGATAGTAATAATTGCCTTTCCTTTAGCATGCATAAAGCCAGCTGTGAGAGCAATAGCCTTCCCAAAATTCTTGTGGAGAAAAATGCTCTTAATATAAGATCTTTCACCACATAATTTTTTTATAATTTCCTTAGAAGAATCAGTAGAACCATCATCAATAAACAACACCTCAAAGTCACTAGCTTTATTCATCGAGTGGAATACCTTAAAAATTCTATCGCAAAGTTCAGCGATACTTTCAGCTTCACAATATATTGGTACTATAACAGTATATTCTTTATGCATTTATTTATGCTATTAACCCTAATTCTTATTAACACCTAAAAGGGATTCATAGGTTTTTATATTGGAACTGAAAAATGATAGATTCCAATTGTACTTCCAAACAAAAAACCAACCTGATATGAATGTAATCCAGGCGAATATAGATATGTAGATTCCCGGATAATACGGTGAAGTGTCAAAATATAAAGTCAGATCAAATTTCCCTGGAGGAAGTTTAACTCCCTTAAAAATTTCATTTGTTTTTACTACAGGAAGATCTTCCCCCTCAATACGTGCCTTCCAGAAAGGATGCCACGCATCGGCAACAACAAGGAAATTATCTCTATCACCTTCATAGTCGAAGACCATTTTCCCATAGGAAAACTCTCTCAAGTGTATAGAAGAGTTGTCCCATGCCTGCTCCAACGTGAAAAAATCCTTCTCAGATACGTAAGCAGTGCCCTGCCTTACATTCTCAAGGTGTTTTCCATTTTCTTTTATTTCCATATTCTCTGCCAAATAAAAGTAAGGCCAGGCAGAGTTGTTTTTGTAAACATATAGTTGTTTCTTTTCCGTATAGAGCGAGAGATATTCAGGGACACTAATAAGCCTGCGACTTGTATAATAATAGTTCACTGCCGCCATATTTAAAAGTTCATTTGATATTAACGATCCAATTGTAACATCCCTTAAATTTTTTATGTTAGAAATACCATCTTCTTTATTAAACATATGGTAAATAAACGAACCTACTTCTTTTTGGGTAAAAGATTTATACGATGAAAAAGTAAGCCCGGGAGACTCGTTATAGCCGGTAAGAAACTCTCGATGCCCCTCACCATCCACATTTATAAACATATCCTCGAACTCTCTTACAACATCTTTCCCCTTAGACATGTTATACTTAAGAAGATAATTTACAAAATAAAAACGATCTGTTGGTTTAAACTCTGAGGTAAAATTAGTATTTTGCTCCCAAACTAGTCCCTTTTTATTCAAGGGGAATATCGTCCATGAAAATAAAACCACATTAAGAGTTAACATACCAGCAATAAATATGGTTGGTCTGCCTGCAAGACGTGAAAACCATTTATTAGAAACAAAAAATGATACTAACAATGCACTTAGCAAATAGAATGAAAAAGAGTACAAATGCATTACATTCTGCGTGCTTTCGATATTAAAAGAAGATACAATCGACAAAAGTTCCTTCGAATATTGACCAATATTTTCCGGGAAAAACTGATTAATAATAAATCTTGCAAAAGCAGGTAATGCCGTGGGGATTAGTATGGCAAACACACAAAATAGTGCCATACATGAATAAAGTAGAAAGAGCAGTAATGCTATACCAGATTGAATTCTCCTACCCCATGAATAACAGGCAACAAAACCTTCCCTCTTCATTTCAACAATGAATATTGCAAGTAGTCCAATTTGTAAGGGAAAAGTATAGCACTCATTAGGAATATTCAATAATTTAGAACTTCTTTCATGTATGTAGCGATACATTTCACTATACATGGGTACTATCAACATACATATCCCATGTATGATGCATACAAGTAAAAGCCATTTCATTGCATGTTCCCAGAAAGTAGTAGAGCGGCGAAACAAAAAGAAAACAAAGCTAAGAGGAAATATTACTGAAACATTAACGGAGTATGGCAGGGGACGCCATCCAATCCCCGGAAGTTCCAAATTTGCTGGCAACCATTCAACCTGAACAAGACCGGTAAGTGTATTTAAAACATTTCTTAAGTCAGGTATCAAATTTACTTCTTGAGGAAACACAACTACCTTCTCCCGCATATACCCTGTTATACTGTATTCAAGAAAAAAAGAATAAAATATCCAAGCTCCAAGTAAGAATGTCATCAAACCAGCAATAGAAAAAATGAATACATACTGAAAAACAAATTTTCTGATACTGCCTTTAAAATAGATATAATAAATGACAGAAAAAATAAAACCAAAGTTCAAAAATTGAGTAAAACCCGACAGATTTCCAAAAAATGCAACAAACCATGAAAGGAATGATAGTTGAAAGAAATGAACAACCCTTGGGCGTTTATAATAATCATGCAAAAGTAAAATTAATAAAGGTGTGCCTATGAAGACTGTTATCCACTGCCTTTGTTGTAACACACAAAACACAATAAGCGGTGAAAAAAGGCATGCAACTCTACCAAGGGTAGGAACAGTAGACGCTATAAAATAATAAACAACTATTGCCGCTAAAATGTATAAAATAATTTCTGAAGCATTGTATGCAAAAATCCTTGATGGAGCAATTTTCTCCCATAAAGAAAAAATTGACCAGGGATGCCACATCCCCGGATCACCAAAAAAGAACGATATACCTAAACCTTTATCAGGCCTCCATCCATTTCCAAGCCCATTCCCGTAAGAATATCCAGAAACAGTAACATGGTCCTCATACAAGAGAAAACTACCACCAAGGAATATCTCGTAAAAGCCTACAAGTACTATTCCGATAATAGTTATAAGAGGAATGACATTTTTTCTGAAAAAATTTCCTTTATAAACTAATTGATACATGAGGGTATTTCCCCAGCCATTTTTGAAAAACCATGAGATTAAAGAGGATTCTATAATTATTCCTTTTATTCAATATATGCTGTTCTTTCAGCATATTTAAATATGGTTTGTTGATTAAACCATTGTCCCATATTTTTGAAGAAATCATTTCTTCCATTTTTGTTTTAAGCGCCGTCTTTAACCAACGAGCGATTGGGAATGTAAATCCCTGTTTTTTTTGATTGCAAATACCATGCGGAAAACCACGCTTTTGAGCAGCATACCTCAAAATCTTTTTTAATTCACCTTTATGCACTTTAAAGCTATCTGGAAGGCTATTTGCAAATTCAATTATCGGGACAGAAAGAAAAGGCGATCTTACCTCAAGGCTGCATTGCATTGCAGCCCTGTCTGTATGCATACAAACAAATTCGGGAAGAAAGAATTTTTGATAGAAGTATAAGAACCTTTGTGTATAGGATTTTTCCCCCATTTTTGCAAGTACATTGCGAAAATCTTCAAAAAGAGTCCTTTCTTCACCCCTTCGGGAAAAAAATGGTTTATCCTGCCATGGGCATAATTTTTGTAAGTCTTCGGGAGAAACCGCCCCTAACCATAGAGGGAACCTTGTACTTGGATGTGCGGGAAACCCTTGCAAAAATGCCAAAGCTTTAAACTGTAAACCTACGTAACTATCACCTCCAGGAAAAATACTTCGCACCATCTTTTCTAACCATGATATACAATAATCAGGAAAGTTGCGGAAAATCTTTTCTTTCTTCAACGCCAGAAAAGTAATATACCCGCCAAATAATTCGTCCGCACCATCGCCTGAAAGAGCAACCTTAATGTTTGATTGACAATATTTTGCAAGGAAATAAGAATTAATGAAACCAGGGTCCCCGTGAGGTTCATCGGAAAAGGAACAAAACGCATCAATAGTTTCCCGTATTGAATGAAAATCCATAAGGTATGAATAGTGCGAGTTAATTCCTAAGAAATCAGCAATAGATTTTGCCTTTTCCCCCTCATCGAAATCACTCTCCTGCATGGAAACACTAAATGCCGAAATTTTTGGATCGATTCTCCTACAGGATTCAAGCACAAGAGAACTATCGATTCCCCCACTTAAAAAAACACCATACGGGACATCTGATCGCAACGAAATCTGACAAGAGTGATCAAGCATATTTTGAAAAGCACTGGTAGCCTCTTCAAAATCCATGGAAATAGTTTTGTCCCCTGGCAGTGAATCCCAATATTGATGCAAGACAACTTTCCCATTTTTAATTTCCAAAAAATGCCCGGGCAGTAATTTTTTCACATCTTGCAGGGGAGTAGTATTCCACATATAGCAGGAATTTGTGAGAAATTTCAAGAAATTATTTTTATCAAGCTTCCATTGAAACCCCTTCATACTCAGTAATGCTCCTAACTCGGAAGCATATACCAAGCCATCCTGATATAAATAGTAATACAGCGGTTTCTGGCCAAGATGATCCCGAACCAAATAATGCTTCTCTGCAGTCTTATCATAAATCGCAAAGGCAAACATACCATTAAACCTCAAAAATGCCTTTTCCCTAAAAGACTTAAATGCTGCCAACAATACCTCGGTATCTGATGAAGTTTTAAAAAATAGTCCCTGTTTTTTTAGTTCAGCCCTTAGTTCGAGATAATTGTATATTTCACCATTAAACGTAAGTATAATGTCACTGTCTTTATCTATAAAAGGCTGATTGGCCTCTGGACTTAGGTCTATGATACTTAAACGACGATGACCCATATATACTGTGTTGGAAAACCATTCACCTTGAAAGTCTGGCCCTCTATGTTCCATAAAAGAAAGTGCTTCCCGTGAAGCATTTATTTCAGGTTCCGAAAATGTACCTTTCCACTTTATCCAACCAAATATCCCGCACATTTCTTATACCCTATAACATATCTTTTATTTTTTCTTTAACACTGCTTCTGCTCATTAACACCTTAAATAAGCCATAAGAAGCTCCGGAACAAATAACCAAACTAGAGTACAGATTAAGAAAAAAAGCTGTAAGCACGAAAGAAGGTTTTCTCTTGAATACAAAGGAAAGGAATCCAAAATACCCGTACAAATACAAGGAAAAGAAAATGAGAGGAATCAGACTAAAATATGAATTAATAAAGATAAAAGGAACGGTCAGTACAGTCAAGATCAACGCAAATGTACAAAGCCCGGTTTCAGATGAAGTTACACCTCCAAATTCAAATTTTTTTCTGAAGAAAAATATTTCCATCCAAAGTGCAACACGGCAAAAATATGTTTTAGTTAATTTTCTTAAATCGGGAAACATATGCCTTACCACGATGGAAGGATCAAGTAAGATTTTATATGACTTAAATAGACGGTAACCAAGTTCCTCGTTCTCGTAATCCATACCCCATCTAAGATGTTCATTAAATCCACCAATTCTATGAAATACTTCCGTCTTAATACCCGCACGGGCGGCATCAAATACTTCATATTCAATTACTCCCTTCCGGGAAAAGAAATAATTATTTAATAAGGCTTTATAGCTCTGAGCACAGCCTTTGTTTAAAGATTCATAATGGTAAATGCCTACTACTGCGTCAGCATGATTCATACTTGACACAAAATTATCAAATATATCAGGTAGCGCTACGGTATCGCTGTCAAGAAAAAATAAATAATCACCTTTAGCATTAACTGCTCCTACATTTCTGGCTTTTGCAGGACCACTATTTATTTCAAGCCTTATCAATTTTATAATTTCAGGATACTTTTGGCATAAATCCTCAACTAACCGAGGTGATTCATCTGTTGATACATCATCAACAACGATAACTTCCAAAAGTGGATATCCGGTTTGAACAACACTAAGTATGCAATTTTTAATTGTAGTACTTGCGTTATATAAAGGTATAACAACACTTATCTTTTTCATACCTTCATGTTGTAATGGATTGCAAAGAATCGAGGTAATGCAATCTGCCTTTTTTATCTAATAACTCTGAATATGTTCCGGCTTCGCAAATAGTGCCATCTTCAATTACATATATCATGTCTGCTGATTTTACTGTTGATAAACGATGGGCCACAATGATAATAGTCATGCTTTGATTGAGTGCTTTGATGGACTCCTGTATTAGCATTTCAGTTTCTGTATCCAGATCGCTCGTAGCCTCATCCAGAATAAGAATTTTAGGATTCATAAACAATGCTCTTCCTAGCCCAAGTCTTTGTCTTTGACCACCAGAAAGCTTAATACCATTTTCTCCAATTTCCGTTTGAATACCTTCAGGTAGTTCATTAACAAATTTATCAATATGCACTTTTCTACAGATATCCTCTATCATTTGATCTGTTGCTTTCGGGCAACCAATAACTAAATTTTCCTTTACTGTACCGTCCAATAGAGTAACATCTTGGCTCACATAGGCAACTTCTTTTCTAAAGGCAAATATATCAAGTCTATCATGACTAATTTCTCCATAAAATATTGTTCCCCTTGCCGGCTTCAATAAACACAGTATGAGGTCTAAAATTGTCGACTTGCCAGCTCCAGATGTACCGACAAATGCAACGGTTTGACAGGGTTTAATTTCCAAGTTGATATTGTTTATAACCCGTTTGCCTTCAGGATAGCGAAAGCCAACCTCTTTAAAAGTTATGGATTTATTGAATTGATATATTTCGTCGCCGCAAAGTTCTTTGTTCTTCTTGATGTCGTTTAAACGATGAGTAATGGATTGGTGGATAGGAATATTTTTATTCAGTGCAAGGTAATTTTCAAATAATGAACTAAATTGTGGAGAAAGCCTTTGAAAAACCAAAAGCACGACAAGCAGTTCAGAAAAACCGACACGTAATATACGATGACTCATTATTAAACAAATCAGAAAAGTAAAGGTAACTAAAAATGTCCATGAAATTTGCAATTGTTCCCTTATATTCAGAATTTTTGCAGTGTGCATGGTTTGATCAATACAATGAAACACTTTACTTACAAATCCTTTATATGCTATGGAAGATTTAAAAAATTTCTTATTCTGCAAAATATTAGCCGTTAAAGTGGATAGTCTCTTAAAAGTTTCATTAAAATTCTCAGAAAGGCTCTGTACATAACTCGTATTTTTTGCATTGATAATAATGAGAAAACCATAAATAACAAAAGCCAGCATGGTAACTTTAAAAGATAATTTTATAGAAAGAGCTAAAAATACCATCAATTGTGTCAAATAAATGACAATCCTTTGCGAGTTTAAGTGCGCAACACTTGCCAGTTCAACTTCCCGGATAATTGCATGATTCATTTCCCCTGACTTGTCTCTTGTAAGCCATAACCAGTCCACTGCCAGATAGGAATTAAAGAGTTTTTTACGATATTCACCTGAAAGTTTAATTTGTGCAAATTGAGCAATGGTAGTAGAAACAAATACGAGAATCTGACCAAGGAGGATCAACACGGAAGAAACGATCAAAACACTGTAAAAGGAAGGCCTTACACCAATAAAACTAAATACATAATTAAAAAACCCCATATGTCCTTGTTTTTCCGCTCCGGAAATGTCCGTTCTTATATACTCAAGGACAGGGATTAGCATGGGGATGCCGGCAATACTAAAAAAACCACTTATAATTTGAAGGAAAATAATCCAGCCATAATAGGGGGTGGTAATAACAAGTGTGAAAATATACTTCAGCTTACTTAGTAGATTATAAAAGTACATTTAAACTCCCATGGATTATTAAAAAGTAGAGGGTTTAATTTTGCAATCTGTCCAGATATTTTCCGATTTCGTTCCCGAGAAGGGTTCCCGCATCCATAACCTCTTGCTCTGAAACCGGGGCATCCTCTTCGCCTAAAACCCTAAGTGGCTTATCAGCCCAGGAACTATTTATAATTATCGCATTTAGCAAACAAACAATTCTTCTCTTTCTTTCTTCTGTACTTATTTCGCTTATTCTCTTTATTTCACTCTGAATTTCTTTCGATAAATCAGCAATGTTATGAATTCTTTTTGAGAGTCCTGTAATTTCATAAAAATCCTCACAAAGGTTAATAACCGGTTTATTATGAAATAACAGAGCTTCCCAGCCTGGTGTACCTGTAACAGTAATAACTAATTGGGAATTTTTAATAATCTGATGATTATCCAAATAAGGGGGTATAAGCTTCACATTTGTATAACTTTTAATCTCTTTGTAAAAAGAAAATGGTCTTACCCTCCAACCAATAGTTCCGGGATGTTCTTTTACATAGACTTTATAATCCAAAGGTATACTTTTTGCCAAATTTTCAATAATGAAAAGCTGATTTATCCACATGTTTCCCCTCACCAGAAGCGCATATTCAGGTACCACATGAAGCGGAAAATATATATACTTTTCATTGGGATTATATGTATCATAGAAGGATTTTTTTAATAACTTTCTACCTTGATAAACCTTATATAAATTATAATAATTAAAGTAAAGAAGGCTTTTGAAAGAATACCTTGAGCTTTTGCCCGCCTTTTGTTTTTCTAATGTTCTCAATTGATACCAATGGAGGAATGTTGTTGCTATCCGCTTTAAAACCAAATAAATAAAACTAAATCCTTTATTAGCTTTTAACTTTTTAACATAGTTATCCCCTTGATCAAAATAATATGTACTATTTTTATTTTTCAAGGAAGAATGCATCTCCTCATAAGATTTCTCACCTGGAGATGAATCAGTAACCAATTCTCCTTGTATATTTTTAAGGTAAGCCTCCTTTATTTGTGGAAATAACATCTCTTTGTTAGATGTAATACTAAAATAGTTTTGAATTTTTGTTATTGCAGGTGAAATATAAGTAATCTTCAAATTTTTACATACTTGCTCAAGTATTGGCGCTTGTACCGAATGCGCCCCCAGCATAAAGATAACCACATCTGCATTAAATCCAGATAAAACCTTTTTGAAAAATCTACTATAACCACCAACAATCCTTTGGATATTTTCGTAATTTACTCTTTTTTTTGAAAAATACATTACCGGTATTGAACCTTTGATAAACTGATAACCCCATTCCCGGTCAACGGCAACAAATCGCCATAAACTTTTTCCTGGTATAGATTCCTCAAAATCTTTAATCTCTTCAATTGGCACATCTTCTTTTAAAAATTCTTCTTGTATGTTAGTTATGTCATAAAGAAACTCATAACCCACCTCTTTTTGACTTTCCAAATATTTTTTTATAGCTCCATGAGCACTTATTATGCCGCCGAATCTACTTCCGGGATATAATTTTTTTAAATGTATCGCCATACTGTTTCTAACTTTATAATTTCGTGTTGTAAATTCAATTAGAAAGTTCATGTCACAGTCCTTTTCCTTGCATCAAGCTAAAATTATTGTACTTATACGGGAGGCAGTTCTCGTGGAACAGGATTCGTCGCAGGTGCAGGTATTAATTCTACCAATCCTTTTTTTTCAAATTCTTTTATATATTCGAATATATTTCGAAAAGAGGTCTCATGTCTTTCTGCTATTTCAAGAATTCTCGTTTCACCATCAAAATAACGAGGAATACAATCCATGAGATGATTCCACTTTATTTGCATTTGTGAAATAGTACGTCGATCAGGTTCTGAAGGATCAGCAAAAGGCTTGTAAAGATCATATCTTGGATGACTTAAAGCAACAAGACCTTTAAATTTACGCTTCATAATTGAATCATTTTCAAGAATATAAACTGCCTCCAATACAACACGAACAGCCTCTTCTAACCGTGCCTCATTAATAAGCTCTGGGCAATCATAGCTCGTATGATACTCTGGGAAATGACTTTTACCATCGCTCCGACTAAGGCTCGGGAAAGGAATTTCATAACCTGCGGCTTCCCAGCAGGTTTCATCATTTCCTACAATTTTACGAAAAGGAGCAGTCCACCAATCACCTGCCACCCATTGTAATGCATTAGTTAACGCCCTGTCCATAAGACTCGTACCTATAAAGCTGCGTTGTAGCGCCAATTTATTGTCATTTCCGAGCATTTCTAAAAATATGCCCCACTTTATATTTGAAACTTCTTCATCATCTAACCGACTAAGATAAAATATGGAACCGTAATGCTCAGGTGCAATGATAAGGCGATACGTAAAACACCTTTGGGCTAGTTTTGACAAGCGACGCATCGCCTCAACACCAACGGCTACTCCAGAAAGGTCATCATTACAGCACGATGCATGACAATTATGGGCATTAAGTACAATAGAATAGGAAGACTCTCCTTCTAACACATATTCCACTACCTTCATCGTACCCTCTTCAAAAGACGTCCGTAATTCTACATCGTACTCTCCCTCAGTAATAGAATCATAAACTTGCTTGGGAACGCTAAACCCCCACTCCTTGCGAAATGGTTTATAATAAAGATCACAGTGATAAACCAGGGCATCCTCAAAAGCTTCTGTATAGAAGAGATGTTTCTTCAATTCTGTAGCTTTGATCCGTCCTACAAATGATTGACTATAACCAATGACTGCAAGATTATGACCCATTCCATCGTAAATAATACTTCCATTAATATCTCTTATCTTTGCTTCCAATACCTCCCATTTTTTTGGAACAATCCAGCCATTGACTTCTGATTCATCCTTAAACTCATATATCTTAAACGGAAGTTCTTCTTGAAGTATCCTAACACATTCATCTAGGCCAGCGCTATTTGGTGCTAAGCGAAGCGGAGAAAGCCTTGAGATAAGTTGTTTCATACTTCTCATAGTCTCTGTTTTGAATACCCCTCAGTATAACAAGACCAGACATTTTATTACCAGTTACGCATTCCAATCTTCACGAAGTAATCCATATAATAAGTGATCCTCCCAACCGTTTGCTCCTTTTAACTGTGTCTTTCTGGAACATTCAAATTTATAACCCACCTTTTCTAAAACCCGTTTACTGGCGACATGGCTGGCATAAATACCTGCTTGTAAGCGATGTAATCTTAATTTCTTAAAGCCAAATTGAGTGATTAACTGCACAGCCTCAGTGGCATATCCTTTCCTCCACATTGAACGCTCTCCAATAAAATAACTTACATCTGCAAAAGAATGATGGGAATTAATAGGGCCAAGTTTTATATTGCCAATATGAGTACCGTTTTTATTCTCTATAATAGCAAATAGATAATTATCCAGACTATTGATCATAGTATTTACAAATTCTCGAACAGTTTCTATCGTTTGATTGCTCCAACGAGTCTCCAAATATTGATTTACTTTAGGATCATTTAGCCATGATACATACCGTTGAGTACAGTCTTTTATTGTTACAAGACGAAGAGAAACCTTTTTACCTGCTAAAAAATCTTCCGGCTTTATAGCACGTTCCATATACTGTTTGAGCCCCTTTGTTCCATACGCACTATAGAATTCCATTGCTGATTGGAGATCATTTGGTGGTGTATAAAATCTGGAGCCTGTACTTAATGCTCTATTGATGCACTTGTTTTCTTTATTCAAGATATATTTCAGCTTCAAGTGCCCCGAGGTAGTGGCAACAACAACACCCTCTTCTTCTGTTATACGTGTTATAATTCCTGATTGAAAAGGGTGAAATGCGGCTTCACTCATATCTAACGTGGCCCCCTTCAAATGAACGCGTTCTCCATTAATACGTGTACTTGCTCCTTTGTAAGGAGTATCAAATGCACGAATAAAACGCTCAATCTCTTCGCCTGACCATGACCAATTTATCCATCCTTGTTTTATTGTATTTAACCGAGGTAAAAAAAGAGACTGACTCTCATCCATTTTTTCTAAATCAAAGTTATTACCCGCTTTCACTTCATTGAGAAATTCTTTTATAAATGTAACCCCCTCTTTTACTTCTACGTCAAAATAATCTTGAGGAGTACAAGCTTTGGGAAAGATGTATTTTTTACTCTTTACAATTTCACCGGAATCAAAGACCCCTTGAACCATTTCTTCATTAATGACTTGAAGATTACAACCACTTTGTCGATCATCCCTGAGAATCATCCATGTATAATGTGCACCACCGCGATAACGTGGAAGAGGAATACCCATGAAATCAAGAAGTCTACATTCAAATCGCTTTATAATCGAACCATCGAAACTCCATGCTTCCCCTAGTCCTATCCCTAAAGTATGTGGTGTTATTTCATCCATAAGAGACGTTTCTTTGTTTATATCTTCCGTTATAACAGGATGTAATGACAGATCATTTAACATCTCCAGAAGAGTCTGGCCAGAAGTATTCAAAATTTCTGCAGCATGGCGAGGAGAGGTATAAACTATTGTTTGAATTCCATCAGATTTTAATTGTTTTGCTATTCCCACAAGACTTAGTGAACCACCAAAGAGAATTACTTTATTAATAGCATTAAACCTCATGCCAAACTCTATCCCTCAAATAACTTTGAAAGGCAGACCATAATTACTCAAAAAAGCCTTTGCTCGTATAGGATTATTATCCCCGAAATTAAAAAGACTACCACATGCAAGAGCGCTGACCCCTGTCTGCAGAAAAACATCTTTCATATGACCAAAATTCCCAGCGCCACCACACGCAATAACGGGTACTGAGGAATATTCAAAAACCTTTTTGATAAGGTCAATATCATATCCAGTCATAGTTCCATCTCTATCTATAGAATTAATGAAAATTTCTCCTGCTCCCTTCTCTATTGATTCCTTTACGTGCTGTTCTAAAGAAATGTCTTCAAGCTGTCTTCCACAATTGGAGTAAAGTTGATATTCTTTGGTTGATTCATTTAGTTTTGTATCTATTGAAACAATGACGGCCTGCGTTCCAAATCTGTCCGCTATTTGAGAAATTATAGTTCTGTCTCGATAACTGGCAGAATTTACAACAATTTTATCAGCACCATTTTTAAGTAATTGCTCAGCATCTTTTAGAGTTTTTATACCTCCTCCAAGCGAAAGCGGCATAAAGCACACCTCAGAAACTTTTTCAATCAAGGTTAATAATTGCTCTACTGTTCGATAGTCTCGATTAATGTTTAAAAAAATGAGTTCGTCGGCATCACTGGCACTATAGATTTTCGAACTCGTTACCGGATTGCCCACATCGCGATAATTCCCAAATTTTATTGTTTTTACTAACCGGTTATTAATCAGCAACTGTACAGGGATAATTCTTTTCTTTAGCATACCCCGTCCCAGTTACAAAAATTTTCAAGCAATTTGAGTCCATTAGACTGACTTTTTTCAGGGTGAAATTGAAAACCAATTACATTTTTTCCCACAATAATGGAAACGAATTCTTTTCCATAATCTGTTGTTCCGTATATATATTTTTGATTGTCGCAAACAAAGTGGTATGAATGCACAAAATAACAATCAATACCATATTTTACTCCTTCAAATACGGGGTGGTGTTCTCTAAATTTGATAGTATTCCATCCTACATGCGGAATAGGAAAATTTGGAGTAGAGGCTAACTTGGTTACATACCCCCCTATTAATCCCAACCCCTGATTCCGACCGCCTTCTTCCCCATATTCAGACAGAAGATGCATTCCTAAACATATCCCTAATAAAGGCTTACCTCTCTCGGCGAATTTACGGATAGGAGACCTAAAATTTTTCCCATCAAGATGATAGACAGCTTTGTGGTAAGAGCCGACACCGGGAATTACTAAATGAGATATATGATCAAACTGAGCAATATCTTTTATTATTTCTACTTCATAACCCAAAGTATAAAAGGCATTAAATACTGATCTTAGGTTACCCATTTCCAAATCTAATATACCTACCAACAACTTCAGTTCCTGGATTTATTTAAAAAGTTTCTAGAGACTTGCAAGCTTTTCATTCCGATCTTTTATTTTTTCTCTCTCAAAAGTTTTCATTGAATAAGGAAATTAAACTCCACATAAGAAAAAATTCAACGTTTTCTTCAAAAATATCACGCAGATGTCTTCTTAAAAATTACATTTAGCATGTTCCCCCAAAAAGGAGGGGAAATATTCATTAATCCTTGTTTACCCTCTTTATATAATTGATAATCTTTTATAACTTGAGCTATATCATTCTCAATAGAACAGTAAGGTGTTTCCTCGTAAAAATAAGCTGTCTTTGCCGTTTTAAAACCTAAAGGTTCTACTATTTTTTTGAGAGTCTTAAGTGAGAACATAAAAATGTGTTCTTTGGCATCAAACTGATTCCATTTTTCCCTATATATCTTCGCACAAAATGATTCAACATTTGGTGTAGCACATATATAAAAATAGCCGTTTGACTTTAAAACTCGTTTGACTTCTACGGCAACTAAATGAGGATTTATCATATGCTCAAAAGACCCCCTAAAAACAACAACATTAAAAAGGTTATCCTCAAATGGTATTGTTTTTGAATCCCATAAATAAACATCTGTATCAAAATTTTCTTTAGCATATGATGTGGTATCTTTATCAATTTCTAGTCCGTATCTTTTCCATTTTTTTGAATTAAATTTACCGAGAAAAAAACCTCCACCGCAACCAATATCTAGGATTTTCCCCTCATCAATAATTTCCAAAAGGAAGTCCCTATCGATCTGATACATTTCCTCTCTCTTGTCACATTCTTCTATATCTTTAATGCGTTTATTATGATGATTTAAATATACCAATCCCAGTCCTTCTTCATTCAAGCAAGGGTTAACAAATACTAAACCGCAGTTTATACATTGCACAACATCAAATATATCTGCTTTACCCCAAAGCCGAAAATTATTACTATTACATATAATACAAGACCTTTTTTCTGATAAATATTTTTTGTAATTGATAGGACCTATTTGTTTAGCCATATTCAACACCTTGCAAAAACACTATGCGATAATATTTTCTAAATAATGTTAGCTTCTTTAAGTTTCTTTTGAGTATACTCTCGTTCAAGAGGATTTGTTTTATCCCATTTATCCTGATCGTGTAATTTCGGACCTGTTACCGAGGTTTTTGGCTCCCACTTATGCGGAGGAATAAGATGTGAAACTGCTATTTTATTAAACTCTTCTTCAGTCAATCCAAGTAATTCCAGGAAAAATGGTAAGCTATAAGGCCTTTTCCCATCATACTTCTGAACTAATTCAATTGCCTCCTCACGGCTAAGTCGATCGTTTCTAATATCAAGGGTGGTAAGATGTGCCGTTCTTCCATATCCTCTTTTAATAAATCGTAAATAGTCCCGGATTCCTTGCATTTGACATTCAACCTTTTCATATCCGTATTGTGGTGGAATGCCGACATTACAATCCTCCTCCCAACCAAGTTCTCTCTTAATAATCTCAACTTGCCTTTTAACATCCCAAGGGATATAGCTACCCAAGCATACAGATCTATATTTAATGGCTTTCAAGTCTCTTAATTTTGGATAGGTGAAAGGTTCCAAGTCTCTTGGATCAATCGATTGGTCATTGAGCATTCCAATCATGTCTTCTGCAGTAATTCCAAGGTTGACAAAACGATTAAAACGATTTTCATCAACTTCTTCTGCCTCATGGAGAGTATCTTCGTATGAATAATATGCTGTATATTCTGCCTGTGGTTCACCCCATATAACTAAGGGAACTTTTAATTTAATTGCCATTTGCATTGGATAAGAAAAAATTCCAGTATGGCAATGCCAACAAAAATCACCTTTTCTCAATATGGCTTCCAGCATAAGCTTTCTGACAACATGCCAGTTAGGAGTAAAAATAATACTATCAACTCCAAGTATTCTGAACATTCGAGTACGATTCTGAATTACTTTCGGTCGCATAAATCCATGGTCAAAAGAAATAACGAGACATTTCAGTTTAAATGTCTTAACAAGCCTCCACAATGTATAAGCACTATCTTTCCCACCACTAAAAGGAACAATGCAATCATAAGAATATTTACCCCTGTACTGTTCAAGCAGTTTTTCGAAGTCTTCCCTTTTTTGTTCCCAGTTTATTTTGGTTTTTTTAAATTCATGCTGACGACATATATTGCATTTCCCTTGCTCATCAAATTCAATCGTTTCATGAGTTTCAGGCAACATACATTTACTACAATATCTCATGATATCTTCCCTCACTTCTATTCGGTATAATCATTGTTACTCTATTTACTGCCAAGAATTTTGCAACGATATACTTTGTATTCAAATCTTGTAAAAATCATCTTTAAAAAAATACTTGCCATCTTTATACTAATACCCCGCTTCCTTATCTTTTATAAAAGAAGATTTCCATCCTTCATTCGGTTTAATATCCGCATTCAAATTTTTCGTTTCAGGATGCTCATCCAGAAATTGAACGATATTCTCCAATGTACACAAATGATTTCTGGAATAGAGTTTTGTAATCAGTAATTTTATCACTTCAAAATCTTCAGGATAATCTACCGTCAATCGATAACCTGATAAATCTTTACTCAGGTCATATCGAAAGGTTGAAAATATTTGAGGATTCTGCCAAAAATAAAAGGTAACATGTTCACGTTCTGAAGGTTTCTTAGCTTCCAGCCACGCTTTTTCTAATATCTTAAAGGAGAAAACCTCAACATCCATTCCCTCGGGAAAAGTAAAGCGGTCAGGGGGAGAGGTATTTGCCACATAATCATATGTATAGTTTTTATATACTTCAACAATTGTATCAATAACCCGCGGGTCTAAAAGAGGGCAATCTGCAGTCATCCGCACAATTACATCACACTCTAACTTTTTCGCTGTTTGATAATATCGATCTAATACATCTTCGAGACTCCCCCGGTAATAAAGTATTTTGCTGTTTTTACAAAACTCAACGATTGGATCGTCCGATGAATCAACACTTGTGGCAACTATCAAGCTATCAATACTTTTTGCAGCCGATACCCGTTCTATCATGTAAGAGAGCATGGGATATCCATTAATATCCTTTAGAACTTTTCCTGGTAATCTATTTGACCCCATTCTTGCCTGTATTATGCCAGCTATCATTATGATTTCTCAATTAAGCCTCTTAAATCCTTCATCCCTAATGGAAGTTTCAAGTTTTTCTGGAATATTATCATGCCAGATCGCATCTGCAATTAGCTTAAATACCCCTTCAACATTCTTTAAATATTCTTTTATAATATCTTCGTTATGAGCATATGTAACATAAACACTATTTGTTACGAGATACCCCTTCTTCAACATTTCCTGAGTAAACAAGGTATATAATGCTGAATTTCTATCATCGTACTCAAATTTAAATGTTATTAGCGGTTTAAAATCAGTAACATGCAGTTTTAAGCCATATTTACCCGCTAATCGTTCCCAGCCTTTTCCTATAATGTCCCCAATTTTATTTAAATGTTCCCATACTTTATTTTTTGTTAATTTCTCTATTGTCTTTAAAGCTGCTACGAATCCGACCCTCTCTGTCCAGAAGGTACTACTGATAAAGGTCTCCTGGGCTTCATTCATGACTTCCTTTTTACCTACAATTGCAGATATTGCAAAACCATTACCCATTGACTTACCATAAACCACAATATCAGGTTTAAACCCCGTTAACTTATAAATGCCTCCATCTGTCATCCTCCAACCCGAAGTTATTTCATCTGCGATTACTACTATTTCTTTTTCTTCCGCAATTCTTTGAATATTGTCCAAAAACTCTTTTGTGGGAAAATCATATCTTGCTCCCTCGATCGCAATAACGCCAATGTCCTCTCTTTTCACTATTTCTCTAAGTTCTCCAACATTGTTGTATTTAAATGGAAAAACAGTATTTTTTAATCCATATGGAACACCTTTGGGTTTAAGTCCCGGCAATAAATGATCCCTTAAGTTACTTTCGCCGTTCAAATTTGCAGCCAGATACCAATCAGTCCAACCATGGTATCCACTAAATGCAATTTTATCTCTACCGCTATAGGCCCTTGCAATTCTCACTGCAATTGCCATTGATTCTCCCCCACACCTGGCAAATTTAACGCCTCCAGCAAAAGGATTTAATTCTAATAGCTTTTCAGCTAAATAGACCTCTTCCGGTGCATTGAGAGTAGTATTAACACCATTATCAATGGCACTTTTCACTGCGGTATTTATGTCATTATCACAATATCCAAGAATGGCTGTTCCAATGCCCATTTGAGCCATATCAATATATCTGTTGCCGTCTAAATCCCAAATTTCTACACCCTTTGCCCTGCTGAAATATGTAGGCCAGATATCCGGTGCATACCTTTCGGGTCTTTTTGATAAAAGACCGTTCCCTCCGGGAATAGACATCTTTGCTCGTTGCCATAATTCCAAACCAGAATTCATATTTAATCTCTCCTTACACTTTTACAGCCACTTGTGGTACCACAATTCGGTCGTTTTTGTGCTAAACCCTACACCTTGGTAAAGTTTCTGTGCTGCATAATTCCTTCCTTGTGTAACCACAAATACAGTATGAACGTTCTTCTCACTTAACATATTAAATATTAAATATAAAAGTGTCTTGGCTAGTCCTTTTCCTTGATACTTTTTTGACAAACCAAATAGTCCTATATTAGCAGTATTTAAAACATTATATTTTATTGTGCAAAACCCAAAAGGAGTACCATTGTCGTACAAACAATAACACGCGTCATCAAATTGCCCTAAAACCGCTCTTTCTATCCATGTTTGATAAAATTCAGACACTTTCTCTCTCTCAAAATTATCATCAAAAAAATATCTGCTATCCTTATATAAATCTTTACTAAACTCTCTTAGTTCTTGAATATCACTGTTTTTCGCTCTATCAAATGTAATATTATTGGGCAGTTTAAAATCATATTTTTCATTCAAAGGTTTCTCAAACGATAACCTAATGTCAGTAAAATGGAACCCATTTTTTTCAGCAAACTTTACACTTTTACTATCATGACAATTGCATAAATATTCTATAAGTTTTATGTTATCTCTTTTTATAACCTTTTCGATTCTCAACAAGATATTATCTGTTAAATATTTCGAACTTAAATATGCAACAGGAAAACCCCAGAAATTTGTGTCCCAATCAAGCTTTGTAATCAGATTTACTATTTCATCAAATACAAAATCTTTATTTTTACATACTGAGTATATCTCTCCAGTAAAATATTTGTTGCTATCCTGACTTTTAAAATCTATGACTATATCAACCAAGTCGAGATATTTTTCTATTTTATCCAAAGTCACCGTAACAATATTCAGCCCTTTTAGAATGAAAAGCCAATCTTTTGGTAATCCGTTTGAAATAACCACTTCTATTGAATTATCAACCAGATAATCAACGGTAAGATTCCCTATTTCTACCTTATGGGAACTATTTTTACATAGCTTATAAGCATACTCTAATTCTTTGCGGTAATCTTTATCTATATTATCTTGAAATATAAAAAGTTTATTCACTATATTTTATTATTTCTCCTAAAGATCTTACATCCAACTTCTGCCTCTTTTATACCCAATTCACCACCACCCAAAATCTTTTCCAATTTTCTAATTTTTCCAATTAATTCTTTCATCTGTTCTTCTGAAATTGACACAGGTGCATCTACACAATTCATATTTTCATCAATTTTATAATGTTTCTCTATGATTTGAGATCCTGTTGCTACTGCATATAATGGCACAACTATACCGTTTGTATGGTCTGATTGGCCAATAACACAATCAAACTTTTCTTTTAAAGTATAAACAGCCGATAGATTTGCATCTTCTTCTCTTGTAGGGTAAGCTGAAATACAGTGTAAAATTGCAAGTTTTTTTGTTTTATTATTCAAAATTTTAAAAGCCTCTTCTATTTCAGATAAATTAGCCATTCCTACTGACATTATAATTGTCTTTTTTGTATCCGCAATTTTAGATAACAGTTTATAGTTTACCACATCAAATGAAGCAACTTTATAAAGAGCACAATTTATACTTTCAAGAAAATCAACACTTTCTTCGTCAAAGGGGGTTGAGAAAAATTCAATATTATATGTCTCTGTGTAATCTTTTAGCTCTTTAAACGCTTCAAATGGCAATTCACATTTTTTGAGAATGTCAAAAATAGGTGAATTTTTCGGTACTCTTTTTTCGGTAAGATACGTTTGAAATTTTACAGCATCAACACCTGTTCTGGAGGCTGAATCTATCAATTGCTTGGCTGTATTTATATCTCCTCCATGATTTAAACCTATTTCAGCTATAACGTATACTTTATTGTCTGTTGAAAAACCGTATTTTTTCAAATTCTTCATTATAAAACCCTCATCCTTCTTTGTATAGAGTGGCTTACCAACAGCTCATGCCTCCATCAACTATAATATTTTGTCCAGTGGTATAACTTGCGGCATCGCTTGAAAGATAAATGATAGCTCCTAAGAGTTCTTTATCATTAGCCATTCTTTTCATAGGACACCTAAGTGAATAATTCCTTATAAAATCTTCCCCCTGAGGATTATCTGGGTTGTAAATACCGCCAGGCGATACTGCGTTTACCCGTATGTTTCTATCTGCAAGATGAACTCCAAAATATTTTGTCATCTGAATAATGCCTGCTTTTGTCGCCCCATAAATTTCAGAGTTTTTACGGTTACAATCTGTATAAATTCTAAAATCTGGACTTATAATTCCATAGAAGGAGGCGATATTAACAATTGCACCTTTCTTCATTTTATATTTATCAAAAAGATTAACATATGATTGAATACCAAAAAATGTACCTTTTAAGTTCACGTCCATAACCCAATCAAAAGATTCTTCGGGTCGGTCCTCAAATGGCTCAAAGCAGCTGACACCAGCATTGTTAATTAAAATCTCGATTTGGCCGTACGTCGAAAAGATATTGTCAAAGGTTTTAATTACAGATTTTTTTTTGCTTACATCCATCTCGAAAAATACCATATCTGGAGAAGTATCGTTGTTCAGTTTGCCAAGCCTTTCTTTCATTCTATTCATGTCTACATCTGTCGCAAAAACCCTGACACCACATTCAAGATATGCCCTGCATAACTCTCTGCCAATCTGTCCGGCTGCACCTGTTATCAAGACTGATTTTCCTTCTAAATGATATAATTTTTTCAAAAAATCTCCGTTCACAGACTAATCACTATTTCTTTTATTTGACTGATGATAAAAAGAAGCCTGTCAATAGATTTATAATATTCTACCGTTACATATTTTATCTTTTTGTAACGAGAGAGTAAATTTTTTATACAGGCATATAATTCTCTACCTGGTTCCTCATGTACATCGTAAGCAATCCCCCTGGAGTTAATGCCAAATTCACTGATGTGTAATTGAACGCATCTGTTGAGAGGTAGTCCTTCCGTATACTCATCAAAACAAATATTTCTGTTATGTGCAGTTACCTTTGCATGAGCTATATCAAATAAAAATGCAATATTATTTTCATTGACTATCGTCGATAGAAAACCGCTATCTGTTACGGTCTTATAAACCGGAGTTGGATAATAATTATTGTTTTCAACTGCAATTTCAATGTTGTTTCCAAAGATGTCCCTGACAGTTCTTATGTTTTCTCTGGCATTGGCAATCATATCTTCTCTTGAATATTCAATCCCCTCTGGTTGAAAGATGCCATCTATTATCGCTGGCCTGCTATAACATGAAGCAACGTGAAAACTGATCAATTCTAATTCTTCTTTTGTAGACTGAACGGAAGACAACATTTTTTTCTCTTTCTCCGTCCATGTATGAATGAGCTCAAAATCGGAATGGTATATTCTTTGTTTAGATATGGTCGATTCGAAGGATGCGTCTCTACATTCAAAACAATCTGAGGCATCAATTATCTTTTGGATTTCCGGCTCTAGTTTAAATAATTGAGATATTGGAGTTGCAATCAGCATTATTTCATGAGAATCTTTCTGGACAGAATCTTCCTTACAGCATGAATAACATTATTAACATCATCATCGGTAAGCTTTGCCGAGAGCGGTAAGCTTACCGTTCGTTCTCCGATATAAAAACTATTCGGATAATCCTCCGGCTTCCAATTAAAGGCTTGCTGATAATATTTATGGGTTGGAATGCTTCTGTAATGAACACCTATTCCTATATTTTCTGCTGTCATAGCTTTTAAAAATTCATCTCGTGAAATGCCAGTTTTTGTTTCATCCACTAATATTGTATAGAGATGATAAGCGTGCTTTATTTCCGGAACACGATCTGAGGGCAGTGTAATATTAAGATCAGCAAAAGCCTCGTTATATTTCTCCCAGATATTTTTTCTTTTCTGCCAATTTTTATCAATCCTCTTTAATTGGTGAATTCCTATAGCTGCCTGAAGGTCCATCATATTATATTTATAACCAGGATAAATTACCTGATAATGTTTGTATCCTTCATCACTGAATCTTTTCCAAGCATCTGCCGACATTCCATGCAAAGCTAAGACTTTTATTCTGTCTGAATCTTTTTTGTGCTTCGCAACGACCATTCCACCCTCACCGGTAACTAAATTTTTCGTCACATAAAAACTGAAACAACCAAAATCCCCAAAGGTTCCAACGTGTTGCCCTTTATAAGTAGTTTCTATAGCATGGGCACAGTCTTCAATTACTTTCAATTGAAACTCCTTGGCAATTCCCATAATAGCTGACATATCGCAAGCGTTTCCAGCAAAATGAACAGGAAGAATTGCTTTCGTTCTGGGAGTAATCTTCGACCTAATCGATTGTGGATCAATACATTGAGTGGTCTTATCGCAATCCGCCAAAACGGGAGTACCACCGCTGT
>Ga0209324_10000484_pt1 | contig 27919 bp, 26 predicted proteins | sample Rifsed19ft3_FD_184015 | JGI IMG/M metagenome (GOLD analysis project Ga0209324, IMG submission 184015) | Soil microbial communities from Rifle, Colorado, USA - sediment 19ft 3 (version 2) | ecosystem: Environmental > Terrestrial > Deep subsurface > Rock core/Sediment | place: Rifle, Colorado...
CTTTTCAGCGTGGGAACGAAAGCGGAGTTCATCAATACGATTAATGACTTCGCGCAGGTTATAGCCGCTCTGAATCTTGTTTTTCAGCTCGCTGAAAATCTCGCCGATTTTGTATTCGATGGTGTCGGCGCTTTCGGCTGACGTTTTGAACTTTTTCAGGTAGGGAAACAGCTTGTGGTCAACAAAGTCTTTCAGATCATCGCCGGTGAGCGCCTTATGATGATCGATCTTGCCGTCTTTGCCTTTGGGAACTGCCCAGACTTCCCATTTGTATTGTTTGTCAATAATCCCTTCATAGGATTTACCGGCAAGCTCTGCCGCGGTTTTTTTGTCCTTCTCAAAATCATCCAGATATTTCAGAAAGAGAATCCACGAGGTTTGCTCCACATAATCCAGCTCACTGCTGCAACCTGCGTCTTTGTGGAGGATGTCGTCTATATTCTTGAAGGTTTGTTCAAACAAGGCGATTTCTCCTGGGTAAAATATTTTCTCTTGCGTCCGGCATTAAAGGGCGTGATTGGGGCATAGCAGAATTCTGCCAACATAGCATGCGCTTGGGACTACCACACGAGCAATCCTAGCCGTAGGGGAATCTTAGCCGTTTTTCAACACTGAGTCAATAATTAAGTATGGTATCCCCGGAATCCGGAAATCTTTAGATTTTTACCCTGTGTGTTTTTCACGGTCTTTTGCGCAGTCACTGACTTTGCCCTTGATAAGACCGATGGTGTGTGGAATGACGGGGAGGACAACGGCCAGGTTTTCTGCAACACCCTTTGGACTTCCCGGAAGGTTAATAATGAGTGTTTGTTTATAGATTCCGGCAACTGCCCGTGAGCCCATGGACCTGGGGGTGTGTTTGAGACCTTCCATTCTCATGGCCTCAGAAAAACCTGGCAATTCCTTTTCTATAACTGCCCGCGTTGCCTCTGGGGTAACATCCCTTGGTCCTACGCCTGTTCCGCCTGTAGTGACAATGAGGTCGGCTTTTTCGGCAAATTCGAAGAGTTTTTTTGTGATAAGGTCTTTTTCATCGGGAATAACTTCATAAGTAGTGATGGTGGCATCGATTCCCGTAAGCATATTGCGGATAACCTCGCCGCTCTTGTCCTCTCGTTCACCCCTTGAACCCTTATCACTCAATGTTAAAATAGCCGCTCGAATCATGTTTTTACTCCAGATTCCTTTCCAGATATCGTAATTTCATCTCCTGCTTTAATGATGCCGCCAGTAAGAATTTCGGCAAAAATACCCTCGCGGGGCATAATACAATCGCCAGCTTTATAATAAATAGCACACCGGTCATGGCACAGTTTGCCAATTTGGGTTATCCGAATGATTATGCCGTCACCGATTTTTAAAACGGTTCCAATGGGAAGGGATTTTAATTCAATGCCCTCTGTTACAATATTTTCTCCAAAATCACCGTCTTTGATGTTTAGTCCCTTTTCGCGCATAATATCTGCGCTTTCTCTCGCCAGCAAGCTAACCTGACGATGCCATTTCCCGGCATGGGCATCCCCTTCCAGGCCAAAATGCTCGATTAACTTACACGTTCTAACATCTCGTTTTTGGATCCCTTTCTTTTCACTAATACAGACGGCAACTATCTTTCCCATAATTGTCTCATTAGAAATATTTTTCATAAAATTTTAGAACTCGAATCGAAGTTTAGCACGATATGTTTATAGTGTCAAGCAGTAACCCATATACCCAGGGCTAAGTCAAAAACAGAAGAACGATCCCCATGGGACGAACTGATGCGCCAATACCATTATCTTGGTTCGCCGCAACTGTGACGTTACCCTGGACCCTGACAGGCGATACTTGACATTCAAGATATAAAAGAATATATTTACACTACTATAAAGTTACAGCAAATTTCATTAGGAAAGGGATAAGCAGTGTGGGATTATTCTGAGAAGGTTAAAGACCATTTTTTTCGCCCCAGAAATGTCGGTGAAATTGAAAATCCAGATGCCGTAGGCGAGGTGGGTAGTTTGGCATGCGGCGACTCATTAAAGTTAATGCTAAAACTGGACAAATCCGGTCGTATTGTGGACGTAAAATTCAAGACGTTCGGGTGCGGTAGCGCCATCGCCTCTGCGAGCGCCTTGACAGAGATGGTTAACGGGAAGACGCTCGATGAGGTCGCAAAGATTACCGACAACGATATTGCAGATTATCTGGATGGGCTACCGGAGCAAAAGATGCACTGTTCTGTGATGGGCCGAGAGGCATTGGAAGCGGCCATAGCAAGTTATCGGGGAATAAAAATTGAAAAACCCGTAGAGGAAGGAACGATTGTCTGCAAGTGTTTTGGCGTAACAGATAATAAAATTGTTCACGAAGTGAGAGAGCATAAATTAACTACGATTGAGCAGGTCACCAATTACTGTAAGGCAGGCGGCGGGTGCCGTTCATGTCATCCCCAAATCCAGGCAATCATAGATGAAGTATGGCAGAAAGAAAAAGAAAAGGCAATCATCGAAAGCGCCAGAAAACCGGTTAAAAAGTTGACAAATATTCAGAAAATGAAGTTGATACAGGAGACAATAGAAAGGGATATCCGCCCTGCCCTCCAATCTGACGGAGGCGACATCGAATTGATTGATATAGACGGTGACCGGGTCATGGTTTCCTTTCGGGGTAGTTGTGTGGAGTGCCCCAGTTCAAAGGTTACATTAAAATCTACCGTAGAGGCGAAACTGCAGGAATTTGTGGCTGATACAATTATCGTCGAGGAGGTGGCTTCATGAAGGTAGTATATACAGATAATAACGCTACAACGATGGTCGCACCAGAAGTTATAGAGGCTATGCTGCCTTATTTTACAGAGCATTACGGCAATCCATCGAGTATGCATTCCTTCGGCGGACAGGTAGCCAAAAAGATTGATAGTGCGCGGCAGCAGGTGGCAGACATTCTCGGCGCCGACCCTTCAGAGATTGTATTTACAAGCTGTGGCACAGAGAGTGACAATGCGGCGATTTGGGGAATACTTAGGGCAAACCCGCATAAGAGGCATATTGTGACGTCAAGAGTAGAGCATCCAGCCGTTTATAATTTAGGCAAATATTTAGCTCAAAGTGGTTATCACGTAACGGAGCTTGGCGTGGACAGCAATGGGATGCTTAACCTCAATGAATTAGCCGATGCGGTAAGAGAAGATACGGCAATCGTGTCTATTATGTATGCAAATAATGAGACCGGCGTGATATTCCCCATCGAGGAGATTGGCGCTATTGTGAAACAAAAAGGTTCTGTTTTACATACTGATGCAGTCCAGGCTGTAGGGAAAATACCTTTAGACCTTTCCAAAAGCACTATTGACTTATTGACCCTCTCCGGGCATAAATTACATGCCCCTAAAGGAGTTGGCGCATTGTTTGTCAGGAAGGGAATAACGTTTTCGCCTTTTATCATCGGGGGGCATCAGGAAAAGAATCGACGCGGCGGCACGGAAAACGTTCCATCAATTATCGGGCTTGGCAAGGCATGTGAATTGGCAAAGAAATTTATGAGCGAGGAAACTACACGGGTAAAACAACTGAGGGACAAGCTGGAGGACGAAATACTGAAAAAAGCGCCGGATCCCAGAGTGAATGGACATAGAACACAGCGCCTTCCAAACACCACCAACCTGAGCTTTGAATTTGTGGAAGGAGAGGCCATTTTGTTGCTCCTGAATGAAAAGGGCATTTGCGCCTCATCCGGTTCTGCATGCACCTCTGGTTCTTTGGAACCTTCGCACGTACTGAGAGCTATGGGTGTTCCTTTTACAGCGGTGCACGGTTCTGTAAGGCTGAGTTTAAGCCGGTATAACACCATGGAAGATGTTGATTACATAATCGAACACCTTCCCCCCATTATCAGGAGGCTAAGAGAAATATCACCTTACGGAAGGGAAACAAAGGTAAAGGAACAAACTACGCGGATTTCGGCAAGGATTTAAAGCATACGAAATATTTATAATTCATTTGCACAAAAAGTAATAAAAAATCCCCCTTTTCCTAAAATGGATAAAGGGGGATTTTTTTCAGGTTAACTATATTATTTACTTTCCCGCAAGGCTGGTTCAATCTTGTAGATTGAACCACACGTTTAGAATTGACCTGTAAGCCTTGGATGGGTGTCAGGTACATGGAACGCGCCAAACGTTTCGGTTCAATCGAGGACGATTGAACCAGCCCTGAGGTTAATTATAGTATTTAATTTCCCTTATTTTTCCTTTGTCTTGATAATAACATATCGGGAAAAGTCACCGCGTTTTACCAGCATGAGGATGCCTTTTTCCTTATCTCCCTCATTTAATGCCTTTTTGAATTCCGCTACATTGCTGATTTTCTTTCGGTTTACCTCTTTAATGAGGTCGCCTTCCCGTATTTCCGACACGGCAGCAGGGCTACCAGGCTGAACCTCAGAGACAATTACTCCGCTATCTTCTTCTATACCCAAACTCTTTGCCAGTTCTTTTGTGAGATCTTGCACGGTCATTCCGAGGTCTTTTCCTGATGGTGCTGCGCCAGGCCCCGCGGCGAATAAATCGGCAGGTTGTTCTCCGATCTTGACCAGTAATTCTTTCTCTTTACCCTCTCTCAGGACTTTGACCTTTGGTTTTTTACCAATTTCCGTTTGTGCGACAACATTCCGAAGGTGATTGACGTCCCTGATGGATTTTCCGTCATATTCAACCACAATATCACCGCGTTCAAAACCAGCCTCTTTTGCCGGAGAATTTTCCTGGATCTCGCTTACAAGAACGCCTTCTGTTACCGCGACATTAAATGACTTTGCCAGATCAGGGGTAATATCCTGGATTACGACTCCCAGCCAGCCTCGTGTAACCTTGCCTTTTTCTACAAGGTCTTTCATAATTGTCTTTACCATATTGACAGGGATGGCAAATCCTATACCTTGATAACCACCGCTTCTGGTAAATATAGCGGTATTGATACCAATAATCTCTCCCCGTATGTTGACGAGCGGTCCGCCACTGTTGCCGGGGTTAATGGCGGCGTCAGTCTGTATCATGTCTTCGTATTGCGCAACTCCTACATTGGCTCTTCCTGTGGCGCTAATGACGCCAATGGACACTGTCTGTGATAAACCAAAAGGGTTTCCTATGGCAATTGCCCATTGCCCTACCCGAATCGTGTCTGAGTCGCCCAATTTTGCCGAGGGCAGGTTTTTCCCTTCTATTTTCACTACGGCAATATCTGTTTGAGGATCGGTACCAACAACCTTTCCAACAAATTCCCTTCTATCTCCCAGGGTAATTTTGAGTTCATCGGCATCTTCAACTACATGATTATTTGTTATAATATAGCCTTTTTCACTGTCTATGATTACACCTGAACCAAGTCCCTGCACCTTATATTCGCCCTCAGGAGACCTCTGTTTGAAAAATTTGTCAAAAAAATCATCGCCGAAGAAGTCCCTGAAGTCCCGGAGTGGGTCTTGTTCCTGTTCCTGATCTGGCCCTGGCCTGGGCTGGGAATGGTATTGGTCGTTGGGCATCTTCCGTTGTTTTTGCTGGGTGGGTTTGATGACTTTTACGGAAGTAATAGAGACAACAGCAGGTTTAACTTGGTCAACCACCTGCTCGAACACCTTCTCGAAACGTTGTGCAACGGCAACGTCATCGGTATCGGCAACCTGCTTGTTTGCAGCATATAGCGTTGTTTTACCAGGGAAACAAATACTGGTTGCAACACAAAAACCCGAAACTAAAAAAAAATAAAGATAAAACCTTCCCGCCTTATTAAACATATCAAACTCCTTCAACATAAAAGTTTAGATTCTTACATACCTTAGCGCATTTTATTCCAGGCAGAATTTTTTGTCAATAGAATTCAGTAGCTGCCTGATCCTTCTATAAAGCTTGCATTCTTTCGGTAGCATGATAAAATAGAAAAACGTGATAACCATAACAAGAATCAACCAGTATTTGTTCCACAGACAAAGAAGAGAAGAGACATTGTGAAAAGGGAAATTATGAGGTGGAAAAGGGTCTATATTTCTGTGATTTTGGGAATCCTGGGTATGTTTTTATTTGTACCTGGAAGGGCGTTTTCTTCAGAGGCGTATTTTACGCCCATGGAAATAAAAGGTCAAATTCTGCGTGCAATCGAGGAGTGCAAAGAGTCTATTGATATAGCAGTTTTAGATATTACCTCAAAGGATATGGTAAATGCCCTTATGAAAGCACAGGAACGGGGCGTTCGTGTCAGGATTGTCGTTGACAGAAAACGTGCTTTAAGGAAAGGATTATTATCGAATCAAGATAAGAATAAGGAGTTTGTAATAAAGGTGTTGATTCAAAAAGGGATTATGCATAATAATTTTGCTATTTTTGATTGCAAATTACTGACAACCGGGTCGTATTACTGGAATGAAAATGTAGGTAAGTTTAGCCGGGATAACGCAATTTTTACCGATGAAACACAGTTGTTGGTGAAGTATCAAAGGGAATTTGACCGTTTATTTCACGAGGGGATAACTCCGGATGTTAAAAAGCCTGTTTCCATTGCTGAAGAGAAAGCCGAGAAGATGGATGAGAAACCAACAGTGAATATTTCAAAGGGCGTAGCTACAGGTGAACGTTCGGTTGTATCGAATTATGGAGTTGTTATAACGGAGACTTCCGATGGTTATATCAATATGAATTTTGAAGAGTTTAATACTATCTTTGGAGTTGCAAGCGATTTAACCGAAGAACAAAAAGAGGCCATGTGGAATCGATGTATGGGCAAAAGGGTTAAATGGTGTGGAAAGGTAAATTATATTGGATGGGGTCTGGCGACGGGATGGATGCTTGGTGTAACGCACGGTGATACAAGCGCTGAGATAAAGCTAAATTCTGATAACAAATCCCATTTTTCCGACGTGAAATATGGCGATACCGTAACCTATACGGGGAAGCTCGATTCGCGGGTGACAAGGATATTTCCTTACAAACTCAACGATGGAGATATACTCAAACATGAGAACACAACTCTTCCAAAACCATTAAATACAAGTGAGTTGGCTGCCAATCCTTATATAATGCCCGTTTCCCAGGGACCAAAAAAAATATTTCTGGTAGAGACTTTTGAGGATATTGACAATATTTTTGGTAAGGGGAGTAATTTATCAGATGCACAAAAGGACGAGGCATGGGGAAAATATAAAGGGAAGTATGTCAGCTGGATGGGTCAAATTGTCTATAAAAATATAAATGTTGCATCTGGTATGCGAATAGGAATAATGCAAAAAGAAAGGGGAGACGTGGAGGTAAAGGTCGGTGTGGCGAAAAAGAATAAGATATTAAAATTCCAGGAAGGCGAAATGATGCTCTATACAGGGAGACTGACAGAAAGGTGCGGAGGCAATTCTCCCTATATTTTAGAAGACGGCGATATCATAACAATTAAATAAATGATAGAAGATAAAGTTAAGGGATGTTTTGTGGGTGGGTTGCTAGCCATATTTCGCTTGAAGCGGAAGGAGGTAGCCATGATGAAAAGGGTGGTAATTATACAGAGTATTGTTTTTATAACGCTCGTCGGGTTAAAAGGAATAGTAATCGCTGCGGAAGATTATGAGGCGGCAGTTAATGAAGGAAACGTCTGTGTTCGTAAGCAGATGTATCAGGAGGCGCTGGATGCCTATGAGCGCGCCATTCAGTTAAAACCGGAGGCCCCTGAGGTTTGGTACAACAAAGCGGTTGTGCTTGATTATTTGGGAAAATATACTGAGGCGGTCAATTCATTTGAAAAGGCGACCCAAAGTAAACCGGATTATTATGAAGCCTGGTATATGAAGGGAAGGACTTTGGATCATGCGGCCAGGTACGAAGAGGCAATCAAAGCCTTTGATAAGGCCCTGGAAATAAAATCCGATTATATTGCCGCATTGTATAATAAGGGGAATGTGCTTGACCATATTGGGAACGTCGATGCGGCAGTCGAAACCTACGATCACATTATAAAGTTAAAACCGGATGCATATGAGGCATGGAATAATAAAGGGCTGGCATTGGCAAAGATTCCTGATCGGCGAAATGAAGCATTAGAGGCATACGACAAGGCGATTGCGATTAATCCAAAATATTATGAGGCATGGATTAATAAGGGCAATTGTTTTGTGAGGATACGCAAATACCAGGAGGCCATTGATGCGTATGATAAGGCCATTGAAATAAAACCCACAGAACATGCTTCCTGGGCTGATAAGGGGTTTACCCTTGCGGATCTCGGCAGACACACGGACGCTGTTAATGCCTTCAATAAGGCGATAGAACTGAAACCGGATTCATATGCTGCCTGGAATGGGAAGGGGCTTGCCCTGGACGCCCTGGGCCGGTATGAAGACGCCCTTGCTGCATACGAGAAAACGATAGAGATACAACCAGATTCTTATGGGGCGTGGACGAATAAGGGGTTGGCATTGGCTCGCCTCGGAAAGCATGCAGAGGCCGTTGCGGCTTATGAAAGGGCGCTGCAGATTCAGCCTGATTCTTATGAAACCATAACGAATAAAGGTGGTTCGTTGTTCCAGTTAGGAAGGTATGAAGAAGCTATAAAAGCTTTTGATGGCGCTATAAAACTAAGACCTGATTATCCGCAGGTATGGAATAACAAAGGATATGCATTGTTGCGGTTAGGGAAGTTTATGGAGGCGGTAAAGTCTTTTGATAAGGTAGCACAAATTATTACCGATGAGGAAGCTGCTAATATTCCGAGGCAGGCGAAAATTAAATATGAGGCGTTGAGTAATAAAGGTCTTGCTTTAGTTCAGCTTCAGAATTATGAAGAGGCCGTGAAGGTATTTGACAGGGCGATAAGTATAAAGTCGGATGTTTTTAGTTTATGGATAAATAAAGGGCTTGCCCTCGTCCCCTTGAAAAAATATACCGAGGCATTGGATGCCTTTAGTAAGGCAACAACACTGAGTGGTAATGTGTATGAAGCATGGAATTACAAGGGGTGTGTATTTGAGGAAATGGGGAAACAGCAAGAGGCACTGGATGCCTATGATAAAGCTATTCAAATGAAACCGGATTTTTTTGTGACATTAAATAATAAAGGCCTTTTGCTGGACGCCATGGGAAGTCATACGGAGGCGATAGAGACATACGATACGGCCTTAAAAATAAAACCCGATTTCGAGGCAGTATGGTTTAACAAGGCGTGCGCACAGGCATTGCTCTCAAGAAAGGAAGATGCCCTGAATTCGCTGAAGAAGGCCATCGAGTTAAATCCCGGGTATAAAAGCGTGGCAAAGAATAATCCTGATTTCTCAAAGTTTGCAGGAGATGCGGAATTTCTCAAAATGGTAGGTGAATAGTTTCTTACTGGATTCTTTGGAAGGTTAGTTTTAAAATCTTCTTGGTATTAGGGGTCACCTTCACCCTATTGCCCATGCATATTCCTATAACCCAAATAGGCTGATTATTCATTACTACGATCGGGACACTATCGCGTTCTTTTAAAGGGATTTTTTTATCAATCAGGAGGTCTTTAATTTTTTTGACCCCCCGGATACCTAAAGGTGAAATGGTATCTCCCTCTTTTCTCCTCCTCACAGCAATAGGCATCGTGATACTTTGCAGGTCAAAGATTTCTTCGCCAGAAGTCTTTGTTTTTTTGTATACGTCTAATGATAAGTCCTTGATGTCTAAAATTTCAGATACCAATTTTCCTAAAGGATATATTGGTGTTGTACCGGGTATTTGGATTGGAATTTCAGATAATAATGGTATGCAGGGTTGGGGGAGTAAGTCTTTTTTAAAATAAAGCATCCCATGTTCGTGCCATAAATAGAGTTTTCCCGGTAATTGGAAGTGTCGGCCTCTTCCTTTTTTGGCTATTTCATTTAATATCTTTGTATAGTGCTCGTAGGTAATCTCTTTTAATGGAATCTCCATAATATTCAAGATTTCTTGAAATACTAAATGTTGTAATATCTTTGGTTGCTTTGTTAAAAAATGGGTATTGATGGTATATGAACCTTCAGTGCTTTCTATCGTAGAGTCTTTTAATATTTTTTTTGCTTCCGGGGATAAATATTCATTATTTGCAGAGAAAATTTGGCATAGTTGTACAAGGGTATTTTTGATATTTGGATTGAATTGTTTTTCTAATAATGGAATTAATTCGAGTCGGATTTTGTTTCGAAAGCATGTCGTTTCGTAATTGGAAACATCTGTTCTATAGTTTTGTTGTTCTTTTCCAAGATAATCGATAATTTCTCTTCTCCAGGTGAAGAGGAGTGGGCGAACAATTTGTATTGCGGAATCTGTGGTTAATGGACGATTTATAGGGATTCCTTCAAGACCGAATATTCCCGTTCCCCTGATTATACGATGAAGAATGGTTTCTGCGTTGTCGTCTGCCGTATGCCCGAGTGCTACCGCAGAGGCATTATACTTTTGTGACGATTCCGTAAAAAATTTGTATCTCTCTATGCGCGCCGCTTCTTCGATGGAACGTTTTGTTTGAGCTGCAATTTCTTGAATAGTTACATTTTTTAGAATAAAAGGCAGGGAGAGTTCTTTTGATAAATTTTCGGCAAATTGGGCATCCTCTTCTGAAGATTTTCCACGGAGTTGATGGTTAAGATGGGCTACATAAAAGCGCAAGTGAAGGTTTTTGGCAGAGTTAATTGAATGGAGAATCCTTATGAGAGCGACAGAATCAGGTCCTCCGGACACTCCAACGATGATAGAATTATTGGATTTCATGAGGCTGTATTTGTTTATGATTTTGAATACCGCGAAGGGTAGTTTGTCTAATCGCATAGTAAGAACTATATCTTTTTGGCCTGAGTAAATCAAGTTTAGAAATAGGTTGACTTTAGTTTCTGGGTTCGTAAAATATTCCCTATAGTATTACCCTGTAAAAACTTCTTTTCCCCATTCCCCGCTTTTGCGAGGACAAGTTTTATGAGGACAAGTTTGTATAAGTTTTTAGACTTCGTCGTGAGCTCAGTCGAACGAAATAGTGACGTGTGTCGAATGACGAGTGACGAGTAAAACGTCACCCGCCACTTGTCTTCACTTACAATAAATTTAGTTAAGACGTACACAGAAAATATGACGTAGTATGAAGAATAAATTGAAACCTATTTTCCTTTTGATGATACTTGTTTGTGCGGGTTTGTTATACAATGATTTTCGGGGCGTATGTTGTGGAGCGCCAAAGAGAAATAAAGTTTTACCTATAAATGTTGCTGGAATCGAATTGGAAGTAGAATTGGCAACTACTTTTGAGGAGCATCTTTTAGGTTTAATGTACCGAGATAAGTTGGAAGAAAATGACGGTATGCTGTTTGTTTTTCCCAGGGAGAAGGTTCTCTCTTTTTGGATGAAGGATACCCGCATTCCCCTTTCAATAGCCTTTATCAAGGAGGATGGCCGGATTATACAGATAGCATCTATGAAGCCCTATAGTTTGGATACGCATGTTTCTAAGGAAAAGGCCAGATATGCATTAGAGATGAATGAGGGATGGTTCAGGGTACATAATGTAAGAGAAGGCGATACCGTGAAGATACCGCCAGCACTGTTTGAAAAGGGTAAAATTGAGAATTAACGCTATCGTATAGGAAATTAATTTTATTTATGCAGCTCGCATGGCATATGCGATGCGTAAATCCCCCTTAGAAAAGGGGGCAACGGGGGTTGTAAACTTGTCCTCATGAAAATGGGGAATAACCACGGGAAAACACAACCCCCTGAATCCCCCTTTGTTAAGGGGGACTTAAAGAATAATGGTAAATACTTTTCTATGAAAAGAGGCATATTACGTGAATACAAAGATATTAAAAAGTCTGTGGGTAAGTAGCTTGTGTTTAGTATGCATTGCTTTTTTTATTTTGGAAGGGTGTAAGAAGGAGTCGCCCCAAACAGGTGTAAGTAAGTCTGTACAGGTAAATGTAAAAAAAGGACATAAAGAGCTTGGGTTAGAGCTTTATGAAAAAGGAAAAAATGCAGAAGCTATTGCAGAATTTAAGAAAGCCATAGCGGATAATACAGCAAATGTCGAGGTGTATTCCAAACTCGCATCTGCATGCTATGACGAGGAGATGACAAGTGATGCTATTAATATGTATAAGAAAGTTGTTGAGATAGAACCAAACCATGTCGAGGCACGCTACGATCTTGCGCTTGTTTACCTAGAGGAGGGATTGTGTGAAGAGGGGATAAGGGAATTAAAAAAAGTATTGGAGGTAGACCCCCAATATGAAGATGCTTATTATGGCCTTGGAGATGCCTATTATGATTGCAACAGAAAAGACGAGGCGGTAGAAATATGGAAAACACTGCTTAAAGATAACCCTGAAGATAGCATTCTTCATTACAATCTTGGTGTTGCCTATCGGGATAAGAAACAAATAAAGGACGCGATATCCGAGTTGCAAAAAGCAATTGCAAGCGATCCAAAAGACGATGATGCAAGAACGCTATTAAAACAGCTAACCGTGAATAAGCAAGGGATTAAAAGCACAGGGAATATTAAAAACAAGAAAAGGGCCGAGAAGAAAAACAAAAAATAATCCTATTATTTTATCTGGTGACGGAGCAATGACAAGGTTAGTGAGTATTATGAATGAGAAAGATGATTCAGAAATGGTTCTTGTGCCGTCGGGGGATTTTATCATGGGTGAAGAACGAAAGGTTGTGCATGTTAATGAGTTTTATATTGATAAATTTCCGATAACCAATTCCCAATATAAAAAGTTTGTTGATACCACAGGAGCCAAAGAGCCATTTTTTTGGGATAACGAGAGATTTAATAAACCATTGCAACCAGTTGTAGGCGTTAGTTGGAACGATGCAGTTGCCTATGCAAGATGGGCAGGTAAACGACTCCCGAAGGAGATCGAGTGGGAAAAAGCAGCTCGAGGTATTGATGGCAGAGAGTATCCCTGGGGAAATATAAAGCCGGAGAACACAAGGGCTGTTTATAATCTGGATCCAAACACAGGCGCTCCAGCACCAATTGGTGACCGAAAAGAAGGTATGAGTCCTTTTGGTTGTTATGATATGGCTGGGAATGTTTGGGAATGGTGCGAAGATTGGTATGAGGAAGGAAAATTTCGTGTGGTAAGGGGCGGATCGTGGGTAAACCACCATTACATTCTGAGGAGTGCCTATCGAAGTTGCAGTTATCCCGAGGGTAAAGATAACAATGTTGGTTTCCGCTGTGTAAAAGAAGTTAAGTAATTATCTTTTCTTGATTCCTAAGGCATGCAGTGAAAGCCGAATATCATAATTCCCATCGAATTTGAATTCTTCATCAAAGACCTTCTTGAAATCGTAAATATTTTTAAAATCCTCTCTGGAATCTGTTTCTGTCTTTCCCATAAGACCGTTTTCCACTAAATTAAATACGATATTTCCAAAATCTGCGTCTTGGTTTATACCCCATTCTTCAAATACTGTTAAGGCCATAAAGCCGAATTGTTTTGATGCATACTGTCTGATACCCTCCAGAAGCTGTCTTCCCGTTACGTGGCGGTCATGATCGGTTGTTTTACGTTGATTTTTACCTAACATATTTGTGGTGTAATCAAGGGCTTCAAATACAAATTGATACGCTTGTAATAAATAGCGGGGGTCTTTTTTAATAATCTCTTTTAACTTATTCCATGTCTTTGTCATATACGTTTCTCCGAATAGTAATGTTGTGTATATCCATCATAGAGTTAATTTTAATCATAGCGAAACATTTTCCAATACCAAAGGATCGATTTTTGGGAATAAGGGTTTTCCCTTGTGGACAACGGTATCTTTCTTAAACGCTTGCTGGAATTCCAAGCTGAGAGAGCGGTTATCTTCTAAGATACCAAGCTGTTGTTGAATTTCAACGGCAGTTCTTGGCATAAACGGATAAATAAACACGGAAATATCTTTAATAGCCCCGGCCAACGAACCGATGACTGCTGCAAGCTGTGTCCTTGTAGTACTTGTTTTAGCGAGCACCCAGGGTTTCTTGTCTTCTATGAATTTGTTGGCATGGCCTATAAATTCCCAAATATTCTCAAGCGCCTTGCTAAATTGAAGTGCTTCCATTTCGGCAGCTACTTTATCACAGGTACTTTTTGATAACCTTTTTAGTTCGTCATCGGTCTCTACAATCGCCGGAATGACTCCATGAAAGTATTTTTCAATCATCGTTAATGTGCGTTGTAATAGGTTGCCAAGGTCGTTGCCGAGATCGGAATTTATTCGGTGAATAAGGGCACTGTAAGAAAAATTTCCATCTAAACCAAAAGGGACTTCTCTCAGGAGAAAATATCTGTAGGCATCAGTGCCGTACGATTGAATAATACTCGTTGGGTCAATAGCATTTCCTAAGGATTTCGATATTTTTTGGCCTTCAATAGTCCACCACCCATGTGCAAAAACTTTACAGGGTAAATCTATTTTCAATGACATGAGTATGGCAGGCCAGATGACACCATGGAACCATAGGATTTCTTTCCCGATAATATGGACGTTTGCAGGCCAGTATTTTTGGAATTTTTGCATGTCGTCGTTGTATCCCAGGGCGGTAATATAGTTCAGAAGCGCATCTATCCATACATAAATAGTGTGTGTCGGGTCCCTGGGGACTTGAATGCCCCATTCTACAGCCGACCGGCTTATGCTGATGTCTTCTAGCTGAGTTTTAATCCGGTGCAGTAATTCATTTTTTCTCGATTCGGGTTGAATAAAGTGAGGATGTTTTTCATAGTAGTCAAGGAGGCTTTTCTGATATTTTGATAACCTGAAAAAATAATTTTTCTCCTTTACTTTTTCAACAGGTCGTTTACATTCCGGACATTTCCTTTCTTCAAGTTGTGATTCAATCCAGAAGCTTTCACAGGGGATGCAATACCATCCCTCATATTCTCCCAGATAGATGTCTCCATTCTCAAAGATTTGTTGAAAGATTCCTTCTACACGACTGCAATGTCGTTCATCAGTCGTTCGTATGAAATCGTCATTGGAAATATCAAGGTTGTACCACAAAGTCTTAAATTTATCCACCACACCATTAACAAATTCTATCGGTGTTTTATTACATGCTTGTGCCGCTTTTTGAATTTTTTGGCCATGTTCATCCGTTCCTGTCAGGAAGAAGACATCTAAGCCTTTTGTTCTTTTATATCGGGCAAGCACATCGGCAGCAATTGTTGTATAAGAATGTCCGATGTGTGGTGCGTCATTTACATAGTAAATGGGTGTGGTAAGATAAAAGGTGCGTTTATTCAAGATCGCAATCCTTTTCACAAGGGTGATCACACATCGGTTCTTTTTGCCGCAAGGGTTCTCTTACTTTGTCTATAATATCTCGGACGGACGCATGAATTTTGTTTCCATTTTCCAGCTCAATGGTAACTTGTTGTTGTAATACGTCATAATTTAGGACTTCCCCAATTCCTTTCGCTGTTTTCACAATAGAACCCTTTTTTGGAAGGTCGTGTTTTAAATCTTCATAGACTTTGTCTTCATAACGCAAACAGCACATGAGCCGGCCGCACCTGCCTGATATCTTGGAGGGGTCTAAGGTTGCCTTCTGATTCTTTGCCATCTTCATAGTAACGGGTTCGAGATTTTTGAGGAAGGATCTGCAGCATAATTCCCGTCCACAATGCTCATAATCAGCCAGGAGTCGTGCTTCGTCCCGGACACCTATTTGTTTCATTTCTATGCGTGCCTGATATTCTTTTGCCAGGTCTTTTACCAGTTCCCTAAAATCAACTCGACCGTTGGCCAGGAAATAGAAAATGATTTTTTTGGTACCAAATAAATGTTCGACGCTGGCCAGTTTCATGAGAAGTTTATGTTCTTTGATCTTTTTTTGGCATAATTTGAATTCAACGGGGATCATTTCATCGGTTATCTTTTTTTGTTTTTCTTTGTCATCCAGCGTAGCTTTACGCAAAACCTCACCAAGATTTTCAATTGGGTCGGTATCGGGTATTTCTTTAACCTTGGTGACAACTTCCCCAAACTCTACACCGCGGCTGGAACGAATTATGACTGGATCGCCCTTTTTTAACGAGTTAAATGGAGCAAAAAAGTCGGATGTATTTTTTAAGACGCCGTATCGAATAGTTAGTATGTGTCGCATGTAGGTATATTTGTGATGAGATGGATAGTACCGTCTTTATAACAAAGTAAGAATATTTACAAATAATAACAATTGTACTATATCTTGTCAAGGTTACACGTTTTTCGAATGTGATTATGTGTAATAGCTTTAATGAATTACACTTGCATTGTGCATTTCGATTATGATATTATCCCCTTTAAGTAAGCGCTAAAAACAGTAAAAAGGGTGAATGCTTTTCAAATTAAGATATGAGGTTGGCAATGAAAAAATTTCTTTTTGGTGTATCGGCTATGAGTAGTTTAGCATTGCTTATATTTTCAGGAACGACAGGGTATACGTTATATGCGCAAGATGCGTCTAATAAATTGAATATGCTTGAGATTGTTATTTCGAATCTTATGGCAAGGGTTGAAGCTTTAGAAAAGCGCGTAAGTGCGTTGGAGAAAAATACCTCTGCTGGCGCTTCAAAAGCGCCAAAAAAAGAAGCATCTATTAAGGAATCACCAAAATCTTCTTTGACGAATGGGTTTGAAGATATCGGGAATGGGTTTTTTGTAAGGAATGCGCGTTTCAATCCTTTTGGTACGAATGTGCTTTTTACGGGAGATATAGCCAATAGGTCTGAAAAGAATTATCGCTTTGCAAAATTTACATTAGAAATCTACGATGATCGGGATTTGTTGGTCAAAAAAGAAGAATTTACAGTCCCAGACCTCCCGAAGGACAGTGTAAAATCCTTTGAAGCCATGCTTATAGGGGTTGAAACAGGCCTTATTAATAGATATGTGATTAAGGCGATTGAATAAGTATATGTCGTTTGTTTAAGCCTATTGCACAAATATAGTAAACGGTAAAAGAAAGTTGTCTACTTATTTAATACGTTCACTATAGTTTCACGAGAGGTTTATTGATAAGTAATCGCTTTAAGGATATAATGAAGGAGTTGTTCGTTGTACGAGAAATACTGGGGACTGAATGAGCTGCCATTTGAGAATGTTCCTGACCCGCGATTTATGTATCATTCCACGCAGCACGAAGAGGCATTAATGAGATTACTATATGCCACCAAAGCACAGAAAGGCGCAGCCATGTTGTCGGGTGAAGTGGGATGCGGTAAAACTACCGTGAGTCGCGCTTTCGTACAAGAATTATCGAGTGAAGAGTATGAGGTTGGAATCATAGCAAATCCAAGCCTGACAGCGCTTGATTTTCTGAAAGAAATTGTCTATCAACTGGGCATTGAAAAAACGGCAGATTCGAAGCCAGAACTTTTGCACATTTTGAATGAGGCAATACTCCAGAATCTGAATAAGAAGAAAAAAACAGTCCTCATTGTAGACGATGCCCAGGCAATCGAAGATGTTGTGACATTTGAAGAGCTGAGGCTCTTGCTAAATTTTCAATTAAATAATCAGTTTCTCTTGACCTTGATTTTAATAGGACAACCTGAACTGAGAGATAAGGTCATAAAGATACCTCAACTGGATTCAAGGATATCCATACGGTATCATTTAAAACCATTGGACGTAAAGGAGACAGCACAGTATATATTATTTAGACTTAAAATTGCCGGCATGCAAAGGAATATTTTCACAAAAGAAGCCATCGAAAAGATTCATGAATACACAGGAGGCGTTCCACGCAGGATAAACAATACCTGTGATTTGAGCTTGCTGGTAGGTTTCAGTAAAAAAATAGAACTGATTGATTCGAAGATTATACAGCAGTTAATTGACGATGCGAAATAAATAGGGGTTAAAGATGGCAAGACTCTCAGATTTAATTAAACAGGGAAAGGTCCCGGAGAAAAATGATAAGTCTGTTCAAGACGAAAGGGACAAGATAAGGATCAGAGAACTCACCGAGTTAAAAACAAGAAAAGAAACTGTTAGCGAAGAAAAAAAAGACTCCGCTAAGGTAGAAGAAGAGGGTTTTCCCAGTGAAGCTAGTGTAAAGAAAGAGGAAAAAAAGGTTACAACCGGGCTGGAAGATTTAGAATTTCCAAGCGAGTCCAGGGCAAAAGTACTCGAAAAGGTTACCCAGAAAGTATCTGAAAAGCCATTATTTCCAGGAGAAGTAGAATCCCTCCCAACAGAAGCCGGAATGATTATTCGTGAGGAGGAACGAAAAGAAAAGGCAGTTGTTGATATTTATGACGAACTTTATGAATTCCTGGCGGAAGTGTTAAACGCCGCTAAAACAGATCAAAAATTCAGTATTGACAGAGGAGTTGAGTTAATTGCCAAAGTCATTGATACCCCCAGTGCAATTGAAAGTCTTTATCGCAAGGCCATCTATCGAAAAGAATTTAAGTATGATTCCAATGTGCATGGTATCAACGTGGCGATTTTTGCCATCAAGATAGGCGAGGGTCTTGGGTATAAAAGGGATCAGTTATTTGAATTGGGGATTGCGGCATTAATTCATGATATCGGGATGTGTAAGATTCCTGATGAAGTAGTCAATAAAGAAGGAGTTCTCACGAACGAAGAATACGCATTGATTAAAAAACATCCGCAGTTCGGGTATGATATCATTTTCAATGCCCTTGGAGAAAAATACAAGTGGCTTGCTGAGGTCGTTTCTCAAGAACAAGAACGCGAAGGCGGTCAGGGCTATCCCCGGGGTCTGCTGGGAAATGAAATCCATGAGTATTCGAAGGTGATAGGTATGGTGGATGTTTACGAGGCGTTGAGTCATCCCCGTCCGCAGAGAAAAAGGTTCCTGCCTTACGAGGCTACAAAGGTGATTGTCAACTCATCAAAGAATATGTTTCCTCAAAAGTTGATAAAGGCATTGCTCACGAAATTGTCGTGCTTTCCGACAGGCAGTTATGTCGTCCTCAATTCAAAGGCAATTGGTAGGGTTGTGGAAACGAACGAGGCATCTCCGTTACGACCTATTATAGAAATGTTATATGATAGTATGGGGAAAAAACTGGCAGAAAAAAAGATTGTCAAGCTGCAAGATACGCCGTTGCTCTACATCACCGATTCAGTATTTGAGGAAGATTTACCGAAATAGGAGAATACGCAGTGCAAAGCCTCAAGAAAAGGCCAGATCTCCTCATTGAGGAAATAGAGGATGAAGTAGTCATCTATGATCCCAGAACACAGCGTGTACACCATCTGAACCCTATGGCAAGTATTATATGGGAACTCTTGGGGGTCTGTTCGTGTCCTGAGGAGATAGCCAGAGAAATAGTGGATGTCCTCAAGACTGACTCTTCAACGGTGGAAAAGGATGTACAAGAGACCTTAAAACAGTTGCAGAATAAGAGACTCCTGGAATGAGCCTTTTAACAACCCCTTTTGAGATACTCTCATTTCCCTTTGAATTAACCACCAATGATAAAAAATTCTTCACTGAATTTTCTGAGCTTAATTCAGCCCTGGCCTCTCCCGGTAATGGCAGGCTGCCCCTGGTTCAATACAGCGTGATAAAAAACAGCAAATATTTCTGTATCAGGGAAAATGGAACATTTCGGAACCGCTGGGCACATCGGTGGCCACTGTACCTTTCTGTTATGATGTGTGTAAGGGATAGCTTGTATTTGCACCTGAAGGATTTCCTCTTTCTCCACTCCGCCGCTGTGGCGAAGGACAACAAGGCCGTTCTTCTGGCAGGACCTTCGGAGAGTGGGAAGTCTACTCTTACCCTGGGGTTGTTGAATTACGGGTATCAGTATCTTACTGATGAGGTAGCTGTTATCAGCCTCTCCGGTCTTAAGGCAATACCCTTTCAAAGGCCAATCTATATCTATGGATGGTTACCGACACTATCCACAGAGCGCAGGAAAGACTTTCAGTTTTGTCGTTTTAAGGAAAGATACGGAAGCACAATCCAACCCTGGCAATATGCCGTACCGCAACGAGATGCCATCCTGCCTAAGGACTCAAGATTTGAAGTAACGTGGATTATCTTTCCAACATATAATAAGACACAAAAGAGTTCCTATTTGAAACCAATCAGCAAGGCAGAAGCGGTATTTAACCTTATGCAAAATGGATGGAATATGCAGCACTTCAATGACTGTGGCCTTAAGGTATGTTCAGAACTGGTTAAAAAGGCCGATTGTTACCAATTGATGATGGGAGATTTGAAAGAAGCCTGTGAACTCATAGAGGGTCTAACGGGAAATTCTCCTGTTTCGGTAAAATCTGAGGTGCTCGAAAGTATCTGGAGGCGTAAGGCATTATTGTAAAAACTTTTCAGCAAGGGGTGTTTTGTGGCTATGATGACAGCAGAGATCATTCCCGTAAATACCGGAGAGCAGGCTATCCTGGAACGGTACGAGTCTATCCTTAAGGAGGCCGACAGGATATTTCAGGATTACGTTCTTAACCACTCCTTGAAAATAACGTGTGGACCAGCCTGTTCAGAGTGCTGTGTTTACGATGTTCCTATCTACTTTATCGATGCCTATTACCTTCAGTTGGGTATGCAAACCCTTGAGTCCCAGAAGAAACATGACATAAGACTAAATGCCCTGAAAAATGTACCAAAGATAGAAAGACTGGAAAGGATTGCAGAAGCTATAGAGGAAAGATCTGCCGGTGCAGTTCAAGATGCTATAGTACCTCTAAGCCGCATCTTGAAACATAAGTTGAAATGTTCTTTTATTGGCGACCAAGGATGCATGGTATATAAATATAGACCCATCATCGGCAGACTCTTTGGTGTTCCGCTTCAGATATGGGAAAATGATGACGAGCCATGTTGGTGTAAACTGAACACTCCTCATATCACTTATCTGCCTATCCTTAATGCACTCAAACTACAAGAGGAAGTGGAAAAGCTGTCTCAAGAACTGGAGATGCTTTTGACAGGCAAGATACAACCGGAATTCCCCATCTGGTTCTTTGCGATATTTCCGGTAAAAAAATTTATCGAAAAAAATATAGTAATGACAGAGAGAAAGTTGTATTCTGGAGAACCAAAGTTTAAAGTACGCCAAAAGCTCATGAAGATGGGTGTATATAGCATTCCTGCTATCGCAACGATTCTGGTTGTAGAGGGGGAGGTATGAGCTGTAAAAGGGGAGAAAATCAGGTATTGGCGGTTTTTACATCGGGTCTTTCGTAAAATCAACATTCCCATAAAAGTTTGCAGAAGGAGGTATCGTCATGGCAGAAAAAGAGCTAAGTCCGGAAGAACAGAAACTAAGGGTACGTCGAAGACTCCTGAAAATGGCCATATATAGCATTCCGGCTATTGCCACAGTTCTGGCTACCGAAGAGGATGCATACTCCGGCGGTGATGATGATGACGATGATCGGGGTTCTGGTTCAGGCTCTGGTTCGGGCAGCGGTGGAGGAAAGGTACCAAAAAAGAAGTTTAGAAAAAATCCGAAGGCCAAGAAAAACAAAAAACATGGTCTTTCATGAATCAAATTTTTATTTAATTGTATAGGAGTTCATTTTATTTATGCGGGTTTTGGGGTGTCACAAATTATTTGTACTCTCACCCCATGAACCACCTCAACCCATTCTGATTAAGTAAGATTACATAATTTGTGAATAAAACCCTGGGATACATCTTTCAAATATTAAACCCAGTTTTGAAGACAAGAGACCCCTGCACTTCCTGGTCTGAGGTGGTAAATACTTCTCAAAATGAAGGGCTTTCCTTTCTGCTTTATAGAAGCGCTATAAAGAAAAATATTGACATACCTTTTTCCATCAAACAAAGCCTTAAACAGGGGTATATTTATAACTGGGGCAGAAATATCCGTATCCTTGAAGAACTGGCCGCTTTGCTCCGTGCGTTCGAGAACCCTGTCATAGTTTTAAAAGGCGCGGCTCTTCTTTCTTCTGTATATGAAGACTTTGGCCTAAGAATGCTGGGTGATGTGGATATCCTTGTAAAGCCAGAAGATGTTCCAAAGATTGATAAGGTGCTATCTCAATCTGGTTATCAATCCGACCATACACTGAGTTTTTATCGTGTAACTAACTATCTCAATAGTCTGGTATACGGGAAAAACGGTTCTCCTCTTCTCCTTCATCTCCACTGGCACTTAATTAATAATGCACTGCCTAATTATATTTATGCAGAGAAGATTAATATGGATAAATTATGGAAGGAGGCTATTCCCTTAAAGATACGGGAATCAGATGCCCTGTGTCTTGCCCCTCATCACCAACTTCTTCATCTTTCAGAACACGCTATGAAGCATTCTTACAATACGCTCATCCATGTATGGGACATACACCAGGTGATAAACCATGGGAAAGAAAAATTAGACTGGGAAAGGGTTTTCGCCGATGCAGAGGAGTTTCAACTGAAAGGGCCTTTATTTTATAGTTTATGGTTGAGCAAAGAATATTTTGGTACTTGTGTGCCGCAGGAAATTTCAGAGTCCCTCCGCCCTCGACACAAGGGATTAGGAGAAAAGATTTTCTCCAGATTACTCAGACAGGGAAAACGAAGGGAAAAGCTTTGCTGGCTCTTTTATTTTTCTCATATTTCCACATGGCAAAAAAAGATAAAATTTCTTTTCCGTACCCTATTCCCTCCCAGAGCTGTCCTTTCACACATGGAAGCTGATGAAAATGCAGGAAATGGCAACTTGGGCCGGAAGGTAGCGCTCAGAAGACTTTTGAAGGCGCTTCGGCTTTTTGGCAATAAATAAAAAAGGCATGTTTAACTAAAAACATGCCTTTTTATCGAATCTCAAAAAAAATACAAGTGTTATTTTGCTGCCTTTTCGTGTTGATGGTCTTTGGCGACCTCTTTCTCGCAGTCAAAGCAGAAGAAAGTCTTCCCGCATTCGTGCCCCTCTCCACCTTCTGCCTTGCAGGTGAAACAGAAATTGGTGACGCCGCAGATATGTTCATCACCTACCTCTTTTTCGCAATCATAGCAGAAGTACGTTACATCACAGATATGCCCTGATCCAATCTCTTCTTCGCACTTTGGGCAGAAAGTCGTTACACCACAGATGTGACCGTCTCCAACTTCTTTTTTGCAATCGTGGCAAAAGAATGTTAAATCACAAATATGATCAGCGCCAACTTCTTCCTTGCATTGTTGACAATATGTTGTAACACCGCAGACGTGTCCTTCTCCAACCTCTTTATTACAAGTGGCGCATTGATGTAAACCGCCTGCCGCAGATTCTTCTTTTTCTGAAGGCAGAGCCTCTGCCTTTTTCTCCTCGGGTTTTGCAGATTCTTCAGCCGGTTTTGCCTCTTCAGCAGCCGATGGAGCTGCGGTTTCTGGTGCAGCCGCCTCGGGGGCAGGTGCAGCAGCAGGTTGTGCCACTTCTACAGGCGGTTGAGCAGCGGCTTCAGGCGCTGGTTCTACAGGAGCAGAGGCCTCAGGCGCAGCGGTTTCAGCAGCAGGTGCTTCAGCAGGTTGTGCCGCTTCTACGGGCGGTTGAGCAGCGGCTTCAGGCGCTGGCTCTGCAGGAGCAGCCGCTTCAGGTGCAGCGGTTTCAGCAACAGGTGCTTCAGCAGGTTGTGCCGCTTCTGCAGGCGGCTGAGCAGCAGCTTCAGGCGCTGATTCTACAGGAGCAACGGCCTCGGGTGCAGCGGTTTCAGCAGCAGGTGCTTCGGCAGGCTGTGCCGCTTCTACGGGCGGTTGAGCAGCGGCTTCAGGCGCTGGCTCTGCAGGAGCAGCCGCTTCGGTAGCAGGCGCGACTACTTCTTCTGCTGGAGCAGCTTCTGGCTTTACCTCTTCTTTAACAGGCGCTGCCGTTACTTCCACTTTTAATTCAGGAGCGCTTGTTTGTTTTACCTGTGTCTGCGTGGTGACGCAAGAACTTAAAAAAACTGTAAGACTTACCAAACCTATACCTAAAAATCCTTTTTCCATAAACTTTCTCCTTACCTTATTAAATGGTCATTACGATTTAATTCCTGGTACTGTTGTTAATTAATAATTTTAATTTTTTTGGGACTTCCCAATTTTCTATGTCTAGCCCGGCGGCCGAGAAAAACTTTTTTCGTATGGTATTAAAAATGATGCTTAATAATGCTTTGTCGTTAATATCGCCAAAAGTGCCCAGAGCTATACTGCCAGCCGCCATGGTGGCATGGCCGCCGGCATTCATGAATCCGAACGCCTTTTGCAATAATAACGCAAGGTTGACACTTGAATTTATGCTGCGAGCGGATAGTTGCACTTTGTTTTTGTCAATGCCAAAGACAAGTACCGTAGAGATACCCTCCATTTGCAACATTAATTCTGCCGCTTGTGGTAATGCGTCACGGTCTGTTATGCATTCCACAAAGGAGATCAGATATGAGCCTCTTACTTCCCGGTTTCGAATGGCTTTTCCAATAATGTCAATGGTTTCTGTGCTCATAGGAAGGTTTTCTATTTGTTTTAAGAGACCCACGTCCACTAATGGCGAGAGATAGGCAGCCGCCTCAAGGTCTTCGGTAGTTGTGTTTCTCGTAAATCCACCCGTATCCACCCTGATTCCGTAACGGAGCGCTGTGGCAAGGGATGGGTCGGGGACAATACCCAGTTGTCTCATGTACCTTGTCATAATAGTAGAAGTGGCGCCAATTTTTGGTAATATTTCAATAAATTCCCCTTTTACAAGGTGAAAATCAGTTTGATGGTGATCGATAATAATATTGGGGATGGTATTGGGGGGTAATATATTATTTTTTGCCGGGATGGATGCTTCTACTAATGCAACCTTATCAACGGTATTAATTATTTCCTGTGCCTCGTCTGTTGTTTTTAATCGTCTAAGGTCGGCTTTCAGCAGACTGACCAATGTTTTATTTTGTTGATAACCAATGTTTCCACCGTAATAAATATCAGATTTGATCTCATATTTTCCAGCAATACGTTTTAATGCAAGTCCAGAAGCAATGGAATCAGGGTCCGGGTTGTCCTGTAAAAAAATAGCCAATCCTTTCCTGCTAGCTGCTTTAATAACAGTAACTAGATGAGAAGCAGCCCTTTTTAGTTTCGCTACTTCCAGTTCACTCAGAATAGTATTTGTAATAATTCTGGTTGTTTGAACGACGCGATCCGCGCCATTTTCTAATAATTCAGAAGCCTCGTTCTCGCCCGTTGCCTTTGTTAAGATAAATTTATCAGGAAATGATTTTTTGATACGTTTTACTAAAGTCAAGTTATCTTTAAAGGTTTTTTGTAAAAGGATGAAAGCAAGGGTATCTTTTATTGGTAATGTACTTAGATCCAAAGTATGGATATCCGCTATGGCAGTACGAAGATTAGGTTCTTTCAATCTAGTCAAAACTATTTCGTCATTGTCAATAACGAATATCTCCTCGCCAGACTTGCTTAAATTTCGAGCTAGTGCACTTCCCGCATCATCGCAACCAAGGATTATATACATCGTAATATCCTTTTTGGGGGCATCTTATTTTCAGTAAAAAATTTAAAGGAATTTGATTATACGATTGAGTCTTTTTGAAGTCAATATTAAAAACAAAACGCATTTCAAATTTAACCATGTATAAACAGAGGAGTTATAAACAGGGTTCAGCTAAAGCAATGACATGCATACCCGGCTGTTCATTAATTTTGTCTTGAAATCAAAGGATGGGTTTATGTAACATCACTTGACAAAACTATAGTCATGTTCAGGGAGTTTCAATTTTAAGATTACAATAATGAGGAGATTCGTCCACCGTCCAGTGGTGCTACATAAGGGTCAGTGCTAAGTTAATAGCTTATTTCTGAGGTCGTATTGAGAAAGTCAATGCATATGGAAGTATACGATGTCGTTAAACAGGCGGGAATTTCGGAGTCCATGTGGGACGAATCCCTGGAAAGACATGATGTTGTCCGTGAGGAATTCGATAGTGTTTGCTTTTATCGGGTGACGAAAAAAATTGGTGAGCTGGCAAAAGGTGCGGTCATTACCCAGGAAGGCATCCTCTTTGATTTTCCGCGTATTGCCCGGATAATGCACCTGGAAAACGGTATCCGTAAGGCCTTTGCGCAGCCATTTTATGTAGAAGAAAAGGTCGACGGTTACAACATTCGGGTTGCGCGCATACAAGGCCGTGTGCTGGCCTTTTCGCGCGGCGCCTATGTCTGCCCCTTTTCAACAGACCGGATTGTGGATTTTTTGGATGTAAAAAAGATATTTGATGAAAATCCCGGCTTAATTGTTTGCGGTGAATTTGCAGGCCCGGATAATCCTTACAACATTGAACATCCACCCTATGTAAAGGAAGATATCAGATTTTTCGCATTTGATTTAATGATGCTGAATAAACCCCATAGTATTCCTGTGGAAGAACGGTATAAACTCTTTGATACGTATTGTATGCCAACCGCCAGGAGATTTGGGCAGTTTTCAGCCCAGACTATTCCCGCCCTGAAAAAAGTTATTAAAGAGTTGGATGAGACAGGGTGTGAAGGGATCGTAATGAAACCAACTCACCCTGCTGAAAATATCATGAAGTACGTGACGTTAGGCTCCTGTTTGCGTGATATCCATGTTACTGCCCCACTAATGGCGGAGATGATGTCTGAGTTTTTTACCCACCGCATCATTCGTGCCGCCATGTTTATTCAGGAACATGCCGATTCATTGAAATCGGAAGTTTTTACTCAGTTGGGGGAGGCGTTATTACAACCCGTATATGAAAGCGTTACGAAGGCAGCGCGTGGAGAACTGATCGACGAAAGATTTCTCTTAAAATTCCGGGAAGAGGAGAGTATTCAAAGGATGGTTGATCATCTGCATAGGTGTAAGGTAAAGTTTGAGATATTGTCAAAAAACAAGGAAGGGGCCTATTGGCATGTCAGGTTTGCAAGAAAGTGTTACGCCTCATATGAAATCCTCCAAAGACACCATGACGGCGCATCCCATGTTGATTAGTAAAGTCCCCTCTTGGGAGGGGATAAGGGGTGGGTAATCCGGTGCAATCAAATTATTTGTGGGCTTGTTGAATTAACGTGTCCAGGATACCCCGCAGCATGCGGGGATCAATGTATCGGATGCCTAACTTATCAGCCCATTTGACAATGCCAGTATCGGCTGTTATCAGGATGCCATCCATTTCTTTGGCCAGGAGGATCAAGTCGACGTCTTCTTTGCTGTCAATAATTCCTTCGCGAAGCGCGGAACGATATTTTTTCCTCAGATTGTTAATGGCCTCTGGTTCGGTTTCGGGTGAAGTTTCTCTCACAGCCTCTTCGGCTACCCGTAAACCCTTGTCAATTCTGTGACGCACGTCCTCGATAAGCTCATACAGCAAAAAAGCCGGAACCGATAGCTCATACCGTTTGGGTGGTTTTTGAAATATGCGAATTTGCAATTCAGAGGGAATATCCTTTATTTCGACAAAATTCAGCAGTTCATGATAAATGGTTGGCGGCATATAAAAGGTCGGACCGTCCAATTTGCCGATAAGCTCCAGGAAAGAACGTAACGCATCCGTGGGACTAGCCCCAAATGTTTGGTATACGTCCGGGTTGGTAAAAATACTCGTATCAATGATAATTCGTTCGTGTTTGATGTCTTTTTCCATAAATACCCCTTGTTTTATTTATTTTTGACGGAGTTTCTTTCTTTTTCCGTAAGTTGAAATACCGTTCTAAAGATATGTTCTTCTGCAGGGGTCATTTCTTTATCCCGCCTTTTCATTGCAATCTTTGCCACCTGAAGCGCCTTTTCTAATATATAGACCTTCGTTCCATTGTCTGAATACCATGTAAAAGAAGGAAGATATTTTGGGGGATAGGCGGGAGTGATGATGCTACAGGCAAAACCAAAGATACTGCCGGTCATGATCGTCGTGTTAATGGCCGTTTTGTTATGGTCTCCCATTGCCATGCCAAGGAACATATGATTTGTATTGATGATGTTCTCCCCCAATTCAACCTTT